>Ga0334883_1000026_pt1 | contig 263636 bp, 227 predicted proteins | sample GraSluR1_MG_6_FD_207230 | JGI IMG/M metagenome (GOLD analysis project Ga0334883, IMG submission 207230) | Sludge microbial communities from methane-producing bioreactor in Wageningen University, Netherlands - Granular Sludge_09_05-R1 | ecosystem: Engineered > Bioreactor > Anaerobic >...
CTCTTTGCTTTCTCGAAAATGAACCTGAATGCTCAGGATATGTTGAAAACAATTCAGGCAGTATGATGAAGAAAGCTCACACCAAAAGCCCCTTCTGTATTCTGTCTCCTGTATTCTGAATTCCCAAATTTAATAATACATCCTTGGTAGTAGCGAAGCGGTAATCGAATTTGTCACCCTGAGTAGCGAAACGAAGTGAAGCGCTAATCGAAGGGCGAATCCGTAGGCGTTTTCTCTATAACCCCTGCCTATGCTTCGATTAACGTTCCGCTGCACTCCACTACTCAGCATGACAGGGGAATTGTCACCCTGAGTAGCGAAGCGGTAATCGAAGGGTGACCCCGAAGACCTTTCTCGATAACCCCTTCTGTATTCTGTCTCCTGTATTCTGCATTCTCAAAAACAACAAAGGTCGCCAACGATTGACAACCTTTTGTTTGTTTGGAAAAACAGAACAGTACTATTTAATTTTTTCCAGGTCTTTTTTAGCTTGTTCGTGCCCCTGAGCGGCTGCTTTCGACATTAATTCGCGGGCTTTATTGGCATCTTTCGACACACCGGTACCATTGCGATAGCAATTGCCTAAATTATGTTGCGCATCGGCGTTGCCGGCCTCGGCAGCAATGCTAAGCCAGGTGATTGCTTTCTTCAGGTCTTTGCCCACACCAATACCTTCGAGATAAAAGGTGCCCAGCAAGTTTTGAGCAGGGGCATAATTGGCTTGTGCTGCATCGAAAAGTATTTGCGCTGCTTTGGTTGTGTTTAGTTTGGTTCCATGTCCTTTCGAATGACACACTGCCAGATTATACAACGCTTCAGGCATTTTGTTCTTCGATGCTTTGGTGAAGTACTCAAATGCTTTTGCATAGTTTTGCTTAATTCCATGCCCATGATAATAGCACAATCCCAAATTGTTCTGAGCCTTAAGATTGGCTGCATCGGCGGCTTTCGAGAACCATTCGAATGCTTTATCGTAGTTCTTATCGGTTCCTCGGCCATTAAGGTAGTATTCGCCTACAGCATTTTGTGCTTCGATATTTCCTTTTTCGGCAGCTTTCTGATACCACTCAAATGCCTTTGAATCGCTTTTTTCGACACCATCGCCGGCTTCGTAGCACGTAGCCAAAAAGTACTGAGCATCTTTATCGCCATCTTCGGCAATTTTCTGGAACAGCTCTACTGCTTTCGATGTGTTTTTAGTAACTCCCTTTCCATAGCGATAGGCATTGGCCAACTCTGCCTGTGCCTTCACGTGGCCTTTTTCGGAAGCTTTAGTATAATACTCAGCCGCTTTGGCTTCGTTTATAAAAATACCATCACCGGAGGCATAGCAGGTGGCCAGTAAATACATCGACTCAATATCTTCTTCGTCTTCCACGGAAAGTTTAAGCCATTTTGTGGCCTTTTTACGGTCTTTCACGGTGCCTGTTCCATGATAGTAGCAAGCGCCCAAAAGCGGGTAAGCTTTTTTGAAACCCTGATTCCCTGCTTTCTCAATCCACGGAATGGCTTTAGTATAGCTTTGCGGCGTTCCTGTGCCATCGATAAAACACTTGCCCAAATAGAACTGGGCCAATGCGTTACCGCCTTTTGCTCCCTCATTCAGCAGTTTGAACGCTTCTTTAACGTTTTTATCGACATTGGTACCTGTTAAGTACAAATAACCCAGTTTCCCCTGAGCATCGGCACTGCCTTGAGCGGCTTTTTCTTTCAGCGTCTCAATGTCTTCGGTAATGTCTTCGGTCTGTGCAAAAGAAACATATCCAATTGCCAGCATCGCAAAAAATAACAAGAGCTTTTTCATATTCTTATTCGTATTGATGATTACATGTTACATTAATTAATCACGGTTGTTATAGTCTTACAAATGTATAAAAAAAAATATTGAATTCTTCCTATTCTAAAAAATTGTTCTATTACCCTTATTCCGGTAGCAAATGCAAGTCATTCATTTACAAGTATTGTGCCTTTTATTAAAAATTAGATGCTCACATAATCGTGTTATCTAAAATACATGACCTTAGTTCACACACAATCAACACCAATGCATGCATTACATAGAAAAATAAAAAAAAGCGCCTTGAGAGCGCTTTTTTTGTATTGATATGAAATTTTAGTAATTCTTGCGAGGATGATAATGCGTATGAAGCAGTTCGTGAGCCTTGTGACTGTTCGGGTGACCAAGAAACTCTTCATAAATTGCAATAACCTCGGGATTCTCATGCGACTTACGTATTTCCATGTGGGTATCTTCGTCGTAGATGGCTTCCATACGTTTGCGACGAATATCTTCGTTGGTAGGTATGGGTTGACCGCCACCGCCGAGACATCCACCCGGACATGCCATAATTTCGATGAAGTGGTAGCTAACTTTACCTTCGCTAACGGCTTTCATCAGAGTGTTTGCATTGGTTAAGCCGTGAGCGATAGCGCAACTCAGTTCTGCTCCTTCGAGGAAACTCCATTCGGGTTTCACACCTGTTATTTGAACCTTGGCTTCTTTTATACCTTCGAAACCGCGAACCGGTACAATATCGAGATTCTGGAAAGGCACTTCGCGACCGGTAACAATTTCGTAGGCAGTACGCAGAGCGGCTTCCATTACACCACCGGTAGCTCCAAAAATAACAGCTGCACCGGTTGATTCACCCATAATGCTGTCGTATTTTTCATCGGGAAGTTCGTTGAAATCAACACCGGCCTGGCGAATCATCATTGCCAATTCGCGGGTAGTGAGAACATAGTCAACATCCTGATAACCACTTGCTCTCATTTCGGGGCGATTGGCCTCGAATTTTTTAGCAGTACATGGCATTATCGAAACAGAAACCACTTTGTCAGCTTTCAGGCCTTTTTTCTGTGCGAAATAGGTTTTTGCTAAAGAACCGAACATTTGCTGAGGCGATTTACAAGTTGACAGGTTGTCGAGTAATTTCGGGAATTTATGTTCAATAAATTTTATCCAACCCGGCGAGCATGATGTCATCATCGGGAGAGCGGTGTTGGTATCTTGTTCAACCAACACTTTTTTCAAACGGGTAAGTAACTCGGTGCCTTCTTCCATAATGGTAAGGTCGGCCGTGAAGTCGGTGTCGAGAACAGAGTCAAACCCGATTCGCTTCATAGCGGCTACCATTTTTCCGGTAACACGATGTCCGGTGTCCAGGCCAAGATCTTCACCAAGACCAACACGAACAGCAGGAGCAGTTTGAACAACCACATGCAAGTTGGGGTCGTTGATGCAATCCCATACCTGATCGATATAGTTCTTTTCGATAAGGGCTCCGGTGGGGCAGCGATTAATGCATTGTCCGCAATTGGTACATACCACCGAATGCATTGGTTTTTCGAAGAAAGTAGTAATTTTCTGGTGATCGCCTTTATAGCCTACAGCCAAAGCACTCACATGCTGCAGTTCGGCGCAGGTACGCACACAACGCTGGCAACGGATACATTTGCTATCGTCTTTAATAATTGCCGGCGACAAATCGTCGATGGTGTATCCTTTGTTGAGGATAAGTTTCAGATAATTGTTTTCGTTTACACGATATTCGTGCGCCAGTTCCTGCAGTTCGCATTTTCCGTTTTTGTAACAGTTTGTACATTCCGAATTGTGTTCCGAAAGAAGCAGTTCGATGATGTTTTTACGGGCTGTGCGCACTTTAGCACTGTTGGTGAATATTTCCATACCTTCCGACACCGGAGTAGCACAAGCAGCGGCTAATGCTCTGGCGCCTTTTTGTTCAACCACACACACACGGCAGTTGCCGGCAACACACAGGTCGGGGTGGTGACACAAGGTAGGAACCCTGAAATTTAGTTTTTTGGCTGCATCCAGAATGGTAGAGCCTTCTTCAACGCTTACAGGGATGTCGTTTATTTTGAGATTTACTTCGTATTTTGCCATTTCTTTTATCGTATTTTATTATTAATTAGTAAATAATCTCTTCTCTAAAATTATCGACAATAGAAATAAACGGATTGGCCACCGATTGACCCAGTCCGCATTTTGCTGATAATTTCATAGTTTCTGCCAGTTTCTTTAAGTTTTCGAGATAGTCGGGAGTTTTGTTTTTATTTTTCACCGCTTCTATACCTTTCAGTAACTGCTGGCAGCCTACGCGACATGGAGTACATTGTCCGCACGATTCTTCGGCAAAGAAATCGAGGTAATCGTGTAAAACATTGTACATTGAGCGTGAGCTGTTGAAAAGCATCATCGACCCACCGGTTGGTACGCCTTCGTAGCCAATAATGGTATCGTTGAATTTTTTACGGGGAACACACATTCCCGATGCTCCACCAATTTGAACCGCTTTGGTATCGCCATCGCCAAATTCATCAACAAACTGCTGTACCGACATACCCAGACCCAATTCGTAGATTCCGGCATTGGGAGTATCGCCCGAAATAGAAAATACTTTTGACCCGCGCGAGTCTTTAGTTCCGAATTCTTTGAATCTGTCGGGTCCATATTTACTAATCATGGTAGCATATACCAATGTTTCAACATTGTTTATTACGGTTGGTTTACCAAACAATCCCGATACCGTAGGGTAAGGAGGCTTGTTTCTGGGTTCACCGCGTTTCCCTTCGATTGATTCGAACAGGGCACTTTCTTCGCCACAAATATATGCGCCTGAACCTGACCTGATATCAATAGTGAAATCAAGTTTTTTAGCTTGTAAAGCCTTGTTAAACTCGTTCATCATCCTTTCGAGCTTAGGAAGCAAGAAATTGTATTCGGCTCTTAGGTATAAGATACCTTCTTTAGCACCAATTGCATAACCTGCAATGGCCATTCCGGTGAATACTTTTTCGGGGACTTTGTCGAGGATTTCTCTATCTTTAAAAGTTCCGGGTTCTCCTTCATCGGCATTACAAACAACGTATTTTACATCGGAATCTTCGTTGCGTGTAAATTTCCATTTTAATCCGGTTAGGAAGCCTGCACCTCCACGCCCTTTCAAACCGGAATCGATCATGTCGTTGATGATATCTTCGGGTTTTCTAGAAAGAACCTTATCGAGCACGGTAGTTGCACATGTTCCGTCGTTTTCAAAAATTAAATCGACTTTATGTAATCTCGTGTTTTCCATTTTTTAGCTGTATTAAATTATTACTCTTTTGCCATATATTCCTGAACAATCTTAATCGCCTTCTCGGGGGTGAGTTCAGGATACACCTCGTCGTTGATAAGCATAACCGGCCCTTTGTGACACCAACCCATGCAATTTGCAGTGAGCAAAGTGAACTTTTTATCGGGAGTGGTATCACCTACTCCAACTTTTAATGTGTCTTGCAGTGCCTTAATAATCTCATCTTTACCCGACATGTGGCACGAAATGGTTTTACAAACTCTGATTACATACTTTCCGCGAGATTTAATGTCGAGAAAAGTGTAAAATGTTGCTGTACCATACACATCGGCTGAGGAAATATCGAGAGCCTCGGCTACAGCTACCATGTCCTCTTCGGTAAGATAGTTCTTCTCCTGAACTATAGCCTGAAGAATTGGCATGAGCGCTTCTCTGCTTGCTCCGTACTTTCCCAGCTTTTCTTGAATGATTGTTTTAACTTCTGTCATTTTGTTTAAAGTTTAAATTATACCTGGTTACTTGTTTAATTTTTCACAAAAATTATTTGAGGTCTAAAAATATGACTTTCAATATGGCTCAAATATGATATATATCATGTTTTCGTATTTGTATATAGATTATATCCAAATTGAAAATGATTTTTACACTTTGATTTTCAACCACTTACATCTTATGCATTAACAAACGACTAATGATTCCAAAACTCAGTATGTTTTACAATATTTTTACCAATGTGAATTAATTCACGGCACCTATAAAAACACATAAATATTGCGACATCTTTTATTTCATGCATGCTTCAACGGTATCGGCAAATACCCAATCGAGATTTTCAGGTTCAAAATGCAGATAAGAGCTACAGAATTCCGTATCGATATAGGTTTTTTTACATTGCATACGAATAAAGTAATAGGGGTCTAATCCCGATTGCACACCTTTTAGCTTAAAGTGAAGCTTCAAAAACAACGTTAGTGGCTGAATCATCCACCAGGTAAGTGAAATTACCGGCTTCTTCTTATCAAGTGCTTTGGCAATTAATTTAATCATTTCTTTCCAGGTCATATTTTTACCGGCAACAGGAATGCAATCGCCGTGTTTGGCATATAGAATGGATCCGGCAACTGCCTGAGCCAGATTTCTCACAGAAATAAACGCAGTTCCGCCTGTTGTGTAAAACACTATTGGGGTTTTATTAATGTATCGCACCAGACTTTTCCACAACGGCACAACGCCCTGTAAGGCTCCAAACACGTAGGGAATTTCGAGTACAATTACCTGCAAGCCACCTTCGGCTGCAGCAATGCATTGTTTTTCTTGTTCCACCCGGCTTCTTACATAAGGATGATGTTTCGTGAGTTGCATCTGGGGCATAATGCGATTGAAATATGCAAAATACGAACCCATTATAACAAGTTTTTTTACACCGGCCTCCGACGAAAGTCGGGTTAGTTGAAGCGTTGCAACAACATTGGCTTTATAAAAGAAATCCCAGGCATCGCCATCGGGTAAGCTTCGGTCGTCGCGGCCACCACAAAAAACCACCACATCGAAGCGTTTCAGCAACAGAATCGATTCGCTTTCGGGTGCCATACCAAAATCATGTGTAATGGCTTGTATTTCGGGAGCAAAACCGGGAGAGTCGCTGCGTATGTCAGAAACCGTAACCCTAAATTGTTGCGATAGCAATTCCGCGGCAATGTAACGCCCTAAAAAACCAAAACCACCTACAACCAAAACATGCTGCATAATAATTGTGTTTCGGCAAATATACTTGAATAAAAAATAAAACAACCCATACCATTGCATTATTGGCAGTTCAAAAGAACTTATAGGTGCATGATAAAATTCGATGTTATTAAAAAGTAAATATTCCATGCCAAATACCTAAGTTTGCATCATGTTTTTAGAAGGGTTAACAGCTTGGGGCATCGATGTCTGGTTAATGGTAGTAATACTATTTGCCTCGGGTGTTATTGTGGGTATTATCAACACAGTTGCAGGCAGCGGTACCGTAATAACCTACTCTCTTTTTATGGCTTTGGGTATGCCATCGCCATTGGCCAACGGAACAGTACGTCTGGGTGTTGTAATGCAAACACTCACATCGGCAATTGCATTTTACCGCAACGGCAAACTCGATATACGCAAAGGCCTCTGGCTTGGTATTCCAATTGTTTTGGGTTCGCTTGTTGGAGCTCAGATAGCGGTAAGCATCAATAAAGAGGTATTTGAGCTTATAGTTGGTGCAACACTATTGATATTACTTGTGTTTATATTCATCGAACCGGAAAAGTGGCTTACGGGGGTTCGCGAAAAACAATTGCGAAAAGTAAGCGCATTGCAGTATCTGATTTTTTTTGCAATAGGTATATATGGAGGTTTTCTGCATATTGGAGTTGGGATATTTCTGCTCGCAGCCCTGGTGTTAAATGCAGGTTACGACTTGGTTCAGGCCAATGGTCTTAAGGTATTTCTGGTGTTTCTATACTCGCCGTTTGCTTTGGCTGTGTTTCTTATCAACGGGCAAGTAGAATTCCTTTTAGGCTCGATAGTGGCTGTTGGGAATATCTTCGGTGGATGGGCAGGGTCGAAAATAGCCATTAAGAAAGGGGCCGGGTTTATCAGAATACTGCTAGTTATCGTAATAGCATTGTTCAGCACCTATCTTTTAGGGTTGTGGGGCCTGTTGTACCGATTGTTTTAAAAAATTGGTTTTCTATTTAGTGGAAAAACAAATAGGCCACTATAATGGCGGCTATTATACCGGCAAGGTCGGCAATAAGACCACACGACAATGCATGACGAGTTTTACGGATACTCACCGAGCCAAAATACACTGCTATAATATAAAAAGTGGTATCGGTTGCCCCCTGAAACACACAAGAGAGGCGGCCTACAAACGAATCGGCACCGTATTGGTTCATCACATCCACCATCAAACCACGCGCACCACTGCCACTTAGCGGTTTCATCAGGGCTACGGGCAACGAAGGAATAAAATCGCTGTTTACGCCAATAGCTTCAACGCCCCAAGCCAATCCGTAAATCACAAAATCGAGAGCCCCCGACGCCCTGAATACTCCAATACCTACCAAAATTGCTATGAGATATGGAATAATTTTGACTGCGGTGGTAAATCCATCTTTGGCTCCTTCGATAAACGATTCGTACACATTCACTTTTTTTCGCAATGCCAGCACAATAAAACCGATAATTACGGCAAATAGCAAACCATTACCGGCAATTGAAGACACTATTGTAATTTTATCGGGCGGCAAGGTGCTGAAGTAATAAATAATTGCCGAAATAAAAAGCGTGAGCGTTCCCAAATAGGCAAGCACCACCTTGCTGAAAACTTTGATTTTCTGAAAAAACGACACAGCCAAAATACCAACCACAGTACTAAAAAATGTGGAAATCAAAATAGGGACAATAACATCGGAAGGGTTGGCAGCTCCCATTTGTGCGCGATACACCAGAATACTGATAGGTATCAGGGTAAGGCCTGAGGTATTCAGCACCAAAAACATAATCATTGCGTTTGAAGCAGTGTCTTTACGAGGATTCAACTCCTGCAACTCATTCATTGCTTTCAGCCCCAGTGGTGTTGCTGCATTGTCGAGGCCCAGCATATTGGCCGCAACATTCATCACCATGGAACCATGAACAGGGTGATTTCGGGGAATTTCGGGAAATAATTTATGAAACAAGGGTCCGATAAGTCGTGCAAGTATTCGTATGGCTCCGCCATTTTCTCCAATTTTCATGATTCCCAGCCACAAAGTCATTACACCGGTAAGACCCAACGACAATTCGAACCCGAGTTTAGCCATATCGAAGGTGCTGTTCATGATATTGCCAAACACTGCGGCATCGCCAAATACAAGTAACTTAAGTAAGGCTACAACAAAAGCAACTAAAAAAAAGGCTATCCAAATATAATTCAAAACCATAGCAGCGCAATTGAATCATAAAAATATACTGTAGCCTTAAGAGTATAAAGGTGTCCCCAATAATTATGTTAACAAACTAATTAACAGGCTTGGTATTAGGGATTCGTTTGGGAATAAAACAAAATAAAAATGGGTAAGCTACTTGCATCGCACCGCTACAACCGCCTACCCTTGCTACCTTCCGGTCCTGGGGGAGTTCAGCAGGAGCTGGTCGTACAAGACTTACCCGATGCAAATGTAATACAATTTACGTTACATCTAAACACAATTCTGAATTTTCATAAAAAAAACATATATCTTTGCTCGAAAACAAACGCCTTATGAAATCGAACATAAATATCATACTGAAATACGGTCTTATTCTAGGCCTTGTATTTGTTGTTTTGTCGGTGATAATATATGTATTCAATCTGATAACAATAAGTTTTTGGGCAGGAACCATTATTGGTGTGGCAAACCTCGCGCTTCTTATTGCAGGTTTGATAATAGCCGGAAAACATTACCGTAAAAATTACGGGGGCGGGTACATCAGATATATGGGAGTTTTTAAGGTTCTTATATTGGTTGTATTGATATCTTCATTGGTTTCCACGGCCTATTCGTTGCTTTTTTCCACCGTTATCGACCCCGGCTACGAACAAAGGGTAAAACTTGAAATAGCACAGAAAACAGCAGAATATATGGCCAATCAGAATATACCCGAAGCTCAGATCGACAAAATGATTGATAATATGACAAAGCCTTCTGAGGACAGTATGCTGAGCAAAATGCTGTGGAGTTTTTTGGGTTCGGTGCTGTTCGGTGTAATAGTTTCGGCAATTGTGTCGATTTTTGTAAAGAAAAATCCACCTTTATTTGAACAAAACGCAGAAACTGCAGTATCAAACATTGAGGAACCACAACAATGAATGTATCGATAGTAATACCATTGTACAACGAAGCCGAATCGCTGCCCGAACTTTGCGACTGGATTGCAAGTGTTATGCAGAAACACAACTTCAGCTACGAAGTAATTATGGTAGATGATGGCAGCAACGATGGTTCGTGGCAAGTTATCGAAAACCTGAAAAATACGTATCCTGAAATAAAAGCCGTAAAATTTCGCCGCAATTACGGAAAATCTCCTGCCCTTCACACAGGGTTTCAAATGGCTGACGGTGATGTAGTTATAACAATGGATGCCGATTTGCAAGACAGTCCCGAAGAAATCCCCGAACTATACCGAATGATAACCGAAGAAGGATTTGATTTGGTTTCGGGATGGAAACAAAAACGACACGACCCACTGTCGAAAAGGCTCCCCAGCAAGTTTTTTAACAGAACCGTACGTCTAACTACCGGTATAAAACTGCACGATTTCAACTGCGGATTAAAGGCATACAAGCAATCGGTAGTGAAAAGCATCGAAATTTTCGGGGAAATGCATCGGTATATTCCGGTGTTGGCACGTAGGGCCGGTTTCAAAAAAATTGGTGAAAAAGTGGTGCAACACCAGGCCCGTAAATTTGGTAAAACAAAATTCGGCTTCGAACGATATATCAACGGGTATCTCGACCTTCTCACCGTTTTGTTCATAACCCGTTTCGGCAAAAAACCCATGCATATTTTTGGTGTATTAGGAAGCCTCGTATTTCTACTGGGATTTATTGCTGCCACGTATTTGGGGATTAACAAACTTGTGGCTGTTGCCCATGGAATACAAATAGAACGAGTTACCGCCAGCCCATACTTCTATTTGGCATTGACATGCATAGTGCTTGGCACCATGCTTTTTATGACAGGTTTTCTAGGTGAGCTCATCTCGCGCAGTGCCGGCGACCGGAATCATTACCTTATCGAAAAAGAAATCAAATAATAATATCAAATTATGAAGAATGAGCGCGAAATAGATCTTGTTGAATTGTATATTAAGCTATTGTCGTTTATTAAACGCCGTTTTTTAATTATCGCCGTTATTTCTCTTGCCGGATTGCTTCTGGGTGCATTCAGGCACTACACGGCCCCGGCCAGATACCGCGTAATTATGATAGCCTCATCGCAAATTGTCGACAAGCAATATTTGCTTGAACTGGCAAATCCTATTATGATGTACATTGAACAGAGAGAATACAACGATTTGGCCACATATTTAGATTGCGATGAAAAAGCATTAAGTACAGTGAAAAGTATGGAAATTGACACCAGTTTGTTGTTTTCGATAAAATTCAGCCTGATTTTTTCCGATTCATCATCCATTGGAGATTTCAGGAATGCCATGATAAATTTTTACAACAACCAGCGATTCATTAATGGCTTGTATGAAAATGAAAAAAATGCACTGAACGAATTTGTAAAGGTAATTGATGCCGAAATTGATGAGTTAAATGAATTTCAGGCAAGAATACTTAAAGATGATATTAGTGCGAATGACATAAAAATTTACACATCGCTTTCGGGTTCACACGAAGAACTCATTAACCTGTATGAAAAACGTTATGCATTGCGCGGTAAAATGGCGCAAACCCAACCCATTTCTTTTATTACTGATGATATGGTAATGCAAAAAAGAAACTCATTGCTTATTAGCCTATTAATATGGGGCGGGATGTTTTTTGTAATATCGTTGTTGCTTAGCGTGTACCTCGATCTCAGGCGTGAGGCTAAAATAAGGAAGTCAGCAACCAGTCAGTTATAAACTGGTTTTTCGAATATTTCGATACATTTTTCGGCTAACACTCGGTAGTTGTGATGTTCTACTACAAATTGCCGTCCTTTTTCACCAAAAGCCTGTCGTTCCGCCTGCGACAATGCTGCCATTTCGGTAATTGCTAAGGCCAAGCGACCGGCATCACCGGGTTCAACACTTATGCCACAACCCGACTCCATCACCGGATCGTTGCCCGCTTCAAGTGCCTGCACTATTGGTTTTGCCGCCATCATATAATCGAACAATTTATTGGCACTAATCCCATATTTATACAATGGGCTTTTGTTCCATACCATTGTAAGCACATCCATTTGATGCAAGAAGCTGGCAACCAATGTTTTGGGCACAGCATCCAAAAAATGAACATATTTTCGATCCTGCTCACTCAATTGCGCAATAATTCTTTCTTTTTCGGGCCCCTTGCCCATAATAATGAAATGAATGTTATTGCTTTCAATCAACCTGCGTGTTTCTATCAGCATATCGATGTTGTTGGCCACGCCAATACTTCCTGCGTATCCAACCAACAAACAGCCTTGTTCTTTGAGTGTAGCAATTAAACTGCTATGCTCATTGGGCAAATCTCGGTTAAAAACAATTTCTTCGGGGAGTATGCCATTAGGAACATAATGCCAATTAACCGACCCCATACGCCGCAGTCCATGTTGCAGCATATGTTCAAGGGTGCATGGCAATAGCGAAATAATTGTATCGCTGTGCCTGTAAGCATAGTTTTCGGCGCATTGCATCGTAAAAATGAATGGATGCCACTTACTGTATCGCCCTAATAGTTGTGGTGACATAGGCCACAAATCGTGAACTTCGAATACCAGCCGGGCTTTGCACTTTGATGCCAAACGTTTCAGCGGCAATATTTCGTAAGGATAGGTTGAGGAAGCGATGATGACATCGGGATTAAACTTCTTAATATAACCACCGGCTTTTCCATACAGTGCAACAGTAAATCGCAGCATGTTCTTTATTCGGCCCAGTCCGTTTCCCTTGTAGGTATTTGTTTTCACAAACAAATAATTCACATCTTCAATTTGCTGCTCCTCGATATCGGCCACAATTTGTGGTTGCTTATTTCGCAAATGACTATAAGATGCCGCTACAATAATTACCTTGTGACCTGCTTCAGCCCAAAGCCGTGCCATGTAATATGGCCGGAACTCCATTCCTGTTTCAGGCGAACCCGCATAATGATTTACCAAAACTATTTTCATTGCACATGAGTGGCATTAATGGCTTCAACTTTTTTATCGGGCAACATGTTTCTATTGAATAAAATTACCATGAAAACAATATCGATAAGCGATATTCCCCAAAACACCCCATATTGTGTAAGGCTATAAACAACAAAGGCCAGCACCAATAAGGCATTGCCTCGGTTAACACTCATACCGATTAACAACAGGTATAAGCTAAAGATTACAATGCCGTTGTCGGCCAGCACCTGTAAAAACGAATTATGGGCATGAGCCAGGTTCGACCTTCCGTGATAATCGGCATAAAACTTAACAGAGTGATTGCCACTGATCGGGTTTTCCTTGATAAATTCGATAAACTGAGGCCATATCACTTCTCTGCCCGAAAATTCAATATTACCCCTACCCTTGGTGAACTGATTGCTGATTTTATCGATTTGAGTAACAGTAAGCAAACCCACACCGGCAAGCACAATGGTAAACAGAGCTAAGAAAACAAACAATTTACGTGATATACGAAATTTAAGCAGCTTTATAAAGCCCAAAATGTAAATACCGGAGTATCTAAAAGCAAAATAGACAAGCAGAACCACAATGATTGTTCGTGAAAAGGTAAGTAGAATTCCAACAAACAAGAGCAATTGCGCCAGTCGGTATAATCTGCTATTCATCCGAAGATATTCGGCAATAAAAACGCCTATCATTAACTTATACGCAACAATACTGCTGTTGTAGCTCAAACCCATAGGCCTCGAAAAGTACAGCAATCCTTCATCGCTGTATGTTGCTGATTTATAGGTTGGCAAAAAACTATTGGTACCTACGGCAAACTCAGCAATTACCACCACAGCTTCGAAAGCCGCAAGCCAAACAACAAACTTAAGATCCTTTTCGGTCATACCAATCGCAATCAGATAGGTAGCAAGTAGAAGCACAGGATAAGGAAAACCGAGTTCATAATTGAACCACACATACCCCACAAAGTAATTAATCAGACTGAAAACGGCGATCGCCATTAAAACCAGAAATTCGTTGGGAAACTTTGAAAAATTGCTGAAATGAGCTATCAGCTTTTTCCTTCTGAAAATCAATACGTAAACAAGCGCAATAACAAATGCTGCGTGCGGAACAAAGGCCAGGGTGGGCAAATATGTAAGTATTCCGGTCATTATGCTTTCAATCGCCAGGGCATGTTATACATCCTGGCGGCAAATATCCAAATAAATATGAATTGTACAAAATACGACAGCGTACTGGCCTGAGCAGCTCCAATAGGTCCAAAATATGTGATCATGAAATAGTTCAGCACAATGTTCAGCAGAGCAGTACCCAAACTTACCATCGATATAAGCATGGTTTTTTTAATATACAGCAAATAATTCACCACCATTTTATACATACCATTGAATGCAAAACCCAGTGCTATCCAAAACACAAAACTCACAGCCGAACTGTAATCTTTATTAAGTAAGGTATCGAAAAACCATGGAGCAAACAACGACACAATGCCCACCAGCACCAGCATGGCAACAAAATACAAATAGGTGAACTGTACTATTTTAAGTTTGCGTTTCGGAATATCGGCTTTCAGCTCACCAAAAAACCAGGGAACCCAAGCCTGATTGAATGAATTTTGTATTAAATACACAATCATGCCCACGGTGTAACCCACGCTATAGAGACCTTGCTCCGACATACCCACCATATTGGTGATAAACAATCTATCGGCAAAAAGAATAATATCGCTGCTAAGCACATGAATAATCAATGGACTTCCATAAATAAGATTGTCGCGGATGTAGTGCTTGTTCAACTTCATCTTGAGCCACCCGCCCCTATACATCAAATATGTGGCTAGAACAGCAAAAAGCAACATTGCCAATACCATTCCCAATAATCTACCCTTCCACGACATTCCAATAGCCAAAATCAGAAAAATTGACAATCCCACCTCGAGCGCTGTACGGCTAATTCGAAATATTCCGTATTGATTCGCCTTAAACTCGAGACGCCACAAACCCAATAAGGTTAAGGCAAGATTTTGACTAAAACAATATATCACCACCACCCAAATCCATTGGGGTGGAATCATTGTAATGGCTGTTAGCGGTTTGCTGAACACAATTAGCACCAATAGTGCAAAAAACGATGTAAAAAGCAATATATACAGTGAGTTGCCTACATAGCTCTTTATGTCGATTGTGTCTTTCTCAAAATATTGTCGGCTGATTGCTGCTGTGTGATTGAGCCCTGCAATAGGTGTAAAAAACTGAACCAAGGCCTGAAACATGGCTACTATACCATAATCGTAAGGTGTAAGGTGATTGGTAAGAAAGGGCAACAAGAAAAATGGTATAGCTGCCGTTATTACATTGGCAATCATGTAAATACTGGCCGATTTGAACAGCTTTCCTTGTATGAATTGTTTTATTTCGATAGCAAATGAGAAATAAATTGTTCAACATTTTCAGAAAATAGAGGCTTTACCAAAAAAGCATGCTGTTCAACAATAAGATCGGATTCAATCAACTCACACGAAGCGGCTTGAGTAAGCAATTTGCTGAAATCGCTGAAGTATCCTGTATATTGAACGGGTAAGGTGCTTTTAAAATTCACCGAAGACCTATCTTTAAAATCGAAAAGCAAATTTTGTTTGCCAAATGCCGGTGCTTCGAGAGCGCACGAACTACTGATAGTTGCATGAAAATGACAATGCTGAACCACCGAATAAAAATTCAAATGGTCGGCAAACAAAATGTTAACGGGCAACTTATAATCGACATAATCGCTGCTTTTTTTGTCGCGCGGCACATATACCACAGCAACATCGCTATTTTCCACTGCTGCCTTACAAATTAGGGGCAAGGTTTCGGGTTCATACATGTTTTGGGCAGTAAAAGCAATGCTGCGTTTGTATTTTCTTAGTTGCCCCGAAAGGATTTCGTCGGGGGAAAACATTTTTTGTGCAATATCGATATAATAATTGCCTACGGCAATCACGTTTTCTTTATGAATATAGGTGCTCTTTTCAAAAACATCAGCCACATAGTTTCCCCAGCTAAGCAAATAGTTCGGATATAAATCAGCATTCACTTCAGTTACCGGATTGTATGCGTAATGCTGGCGGCTTATTACACCGTGCTGCATTTCAACAACAGGGATTCCATGCAGTCTGGCTTCGTAAACATAACCCATATTGGTATAGGGTGTAATGAGTATAAATATTTTAAGCGGGTTGTGCTCAATAAGCGATTGCATTATTTTTTGCTGAGCCACAAAGCGTCGGCACAAATGTTCAAATGAAAAGTTTAGCTTATATTTTTTCTGTATTTCTCCAATCAACACATGGCCTTCTATGTCAGGGTTCAGCATTTTAGCAAGAACACGCTCCTTCAAAATCAAGGGCATTTTCGAGGCTATTTTTGCATGGGGTAGTTTTTTTATGGGTCGGTGTTTGGGAACCGGAGCCTCATATATATGAAAATTCAAACCGGTATTGGCTAACACATCTACCCTATCGGAATAAACACCACCCATAATTTTTCGTTGCGAAGCTGCACTAAAAACGAGGCATTCGGCTTTTTGGGGCCGATATCCATAGCAGAATGAAGATAACAGATTCAAGTACTCGAAACTTCTCGATTTTTTCACCTCAACTTCGCTAAAAAGCAATGCCGAACCAAGGTAAGTCCTAATCCAAGGCCAAATAGATATCCCGTTAACTTTAATTCTGTTTACCGGGAAAATAGTTTCTATTTCCTGAATTGGTGATAGCGTCATGCTTGTCGCGATTCAAGATACATCATGATAGCCTTATTCAACAGGTCGGGTCCGAGTATGCGTTCTACAAATTCGCGAAAAACGCCTTCGCCGCCGGCCTTAATCAGCTTAATATTAGTATACTGTTTTACGTAATCAGGAGCCTGAGACGGAGCCCCGCTGAATCCCACCTCCCTGAGCAATGGAATATCGATAATATCATCGCCCAGATAGGCTACATCGCTCATCGATATATTCATCGCATTGCACAGCTTATGCGCTACCGATAGCTTATCGCTAACCCCCATATACACCCTGTCGATATGCAATTTTGCAGCACGCCGGCGTACAATTTCGGTATCTTCCCCTGTAACAATTGCCATGGGGATGTTCAGCATTTTCAAAAACAAAACCCCTGCGCTATCGGAAGTATTGAACTTTTTGAATTCGTTGCCTGTTTGGTCGTAGTACATTCCTCCGTCAGTCCAAACTCCATCGATATCAGTGAGAACGAGTTTAATCATTGGGCAAATTTTATTGCACCAAATTACAAATAACAAATCAAATACAATCAAAAAATGCAATAAAACTTATTAGCTGTAGGCAGTGAATTGGATTATTCTAAAAAATGCGGGTAAATAATTTCGTTTTCGCCAATGTCCCTGTTCAGTCTGCGACCAAGCAATTCATTCAGTTGCGACCACTTAAAACCATCGCCCGGGCTTAATAGATGCAGTGAGTCTATCGAAAGGATTTCGCCCTTTTTTATAAGTTTTTTACTTGCAACCGATCGTTCAAGCTTTATACTGGCTTGTTTTGAAGCCTCTGAAACAAAAAATGCTTCGTCTCCCATTGCCAATTCAAGGTTGCGAATATCGCGCATCATTCGCCAAATACCTTCGGGCCCCAACGATCCTTTGTGATCGGTACCTTTCATAGTGCGGTCGAGTGTAATATGCTTTTCGATGACAGTAGCTCCCAATGCTACTGCTGCAACCGGAGCCATAATTCCCATGGTATGATCGCTGTAACCTATAGTGTAATGTGGATAATGCTTTTTAAGATACGGAATAGTATTGAGGTTGACGTTTTTGTAGTCGCTGGGATATTCCGAAAGACAATGAAGAATGGTGATATCCTCATGAATTTTGGTTATCACATTCAATGCATCATCAAGCTCACGAGCCCCTCCCATACCCGTTGAAAGAATAATTGGAATACCTGTTTCGGCCATTGCCTCCAACAAAGGCAGATTGGTAAGGTCGCGGCTGGCAACTTTTAATCGGTCGGGTTTAAAATATCGCAACAAGCTCATACAGCCCACTGCACACAGGGTTTCTACAACATCGAGGCTTTTCGATTTGGCATAGCTATACAGCTCAAAATGTTGCTCATCGCTCAGTTCGAGAGCCTTACGATGTTCTCCATAGGTGGCTCCAAAACTATTCACGTTGTTGTATGGTTGAATCATTGCCGAGGCCGAAAGCTCCTGACTAAGGTCGCGTTTGGTAAGTTTAATGGCATTCATTGGAACCAGTTCTCTGTTGAATAAATCGTCGTTAACAGCAACAGCAACCAGATCGATAAGTTTTTTTGCAATATCAACAGAGCCATTGTGATTCTGACCAATTTCTCCAATTACGTAAACAGATTTCATTATTTTGAGTTTTGTTTTATCTGTGTTTTCATGGCCTCAATGAGTTCGGGCATGTTTTCGACAAAGTTTACCAGATATTCCGGATTGTGGTTGCCATTAACAATACGATACAAATAAGCCATATTGAAGAAATCATCAGCCGTGTCAACTGTGAATCGCAGATGCTGTTTGTGTTGCCAAAAACTATCTAATTCTATGAGCCTCAGCGAAAAAGTATCAGGATTGTTATATATATAATTGGTCACATGCTCGCGGTACATGTTTTCTTGTGTCAGTTCCGCCACTTGATGCAGCGTTTTCAATGGCACACCCTCTGCCCAAAAACCGAAATGAGTTAAAATGCTTGGTGTGCCGGCTATGCTAAAAGCAATATAATCGGTATCGCTGCATTGTTGCATTTCGCTTAAAAGTTGCTCTACTCCATCTCGACTAAGGAAAGGATTATCGGCACAAACCCTAACAATATGGCTAAAACCATAGAAACCGGCACAATCGATATAGCGTTTCAGCACATCGTTTTCATCTCCTCTGAAACATTCGATGTGTTGCCTGCGTGCAAAGTCTTCGATAGGGTCATCGTCAGAAGCATTTCCTGTAGCAATTATCAGGGGTACAGATAATTTGGACAACTTGTCAATCTGAATTTTCAATATACTATCGCCCTCGTAAAAGTCTTTAAGCACTTTTCCGCGAAACCGGGTTGACCCGATTCTGGCCTGTATAATAATTCCCGGGGTCATACAATTATGGCACCTGCGATTTCAGTTTGTGATAATACCAGTCGATAGCAATCTGAAGCCCCTGATGTACATTGTATTTGGGATTGTAGCCCAGCAGTTCGCGAGCTTTTTCGATAGATGCCAGAGAATGTTTAATATCGCCAATTCTTTCTGCACCGTATACCGATTCAATATTCGCAATTTCGGCATCGTATTTCGACAGCAATCGTTTCAATTCGGTAGTAAGATCGTTCAAACTGTTGCTTTCGCCATAAGCCACATTGAACACTGTGTTGAAGGCTTTTGGATTTTGGGTAGTTGCAGCCAGCTCGTTGGCCTGTATCACATTATCGATGTAGGTAAAATCGCGGCTTTGCGATCCGTCGCCATGAATTAGCGGAGCCTGGTGATTCAGAAATCCGGAAATAAATTTGGGAAACACAGCAGCATAGGCTCCTTCCGGGTCCTGACGGCGCCCGAAAACATTAAAGTAGCGCAAGCCAATGGTAGTTATGCCATACAGCTTAGAGAACACACCGGCATACAATTCGTTCACATATTTTGTGATAGCATACGGAGACAATGGCATCCCTATTCGTTCTTCTATTTTTGGCAACTCGTTATTGTCGCCATAAGTTGAACTGCTGGCAGCATAAACAAATCGGGGAACCCCCTGATTTACCGCAGCCCATAACATATTGACAAATCCTCCAATATTAACGTCGTTGGTAGTTTTGGGGTCGTTTATCGATCGCGGCACCGAGCCCAAGGCCGCCTGATGTAACACTACATCTACATCGCGAACTGCAGTAGAGCACAAGTCGGCGTCGCGTATATCACCTTCGAGTAAAGCAAAATTATCGTCCGATAAAAAACCTTCGATATTTTCGCGTTTGCCGGTAGAGAAATTATCGAGACAAACCACATAGTTGCCTTGTGTGAGAAGTTTTTCAACAATATTCGACCCGATAAAACCGGCTCCTCCGGTTACCAAAACCTTTTTGTTGCAAAGAATTGCTTTGCCCATATATATTTATTTTGCGTAATTCACAGCGCGCGTTTCGCGGATGACAGTAATTTTAACCTGCCCCGGATAAGTCATTTCGGTTTGAATTTTTTGAGCAATTTCTTGACTAAGGCGTTCGGTGTCGGCATCGCTCACTTTTTCGCTTCCTACAATAACCCGTAACTCACGTCCGGCCTGAATAGCATATGTTTTCAATACACCGGGATACGATAGTGCCAGGGCTTCAAGATCTTTTAATCGCTTGATATACGATTCAACAATTTCGCGACGGGCACCGGGGCGTGCTCCCGAAATGGCATCGCAAATCTGCACGATTGGCGAAATAAGGCTGGTCATTTCTATTTCGTCGTGGTGAGCACCAATAGCGTTGATTATTTCGGGGCGTTCTTTAAACTTCTCGGCAAGTTTCATCCCATAGATGGCGTGTGGCAAATCGGTTTCTTCATCCGGTATTTTGCCAATATCGTGCAAGAGGCCGGCGCGCTTGGCCAACTTTGCGTTTAAACCCAGTTCAGCAGCCATTATTGCCGATAAATTGGCTACTTCGCGAGAGTGTTGCAATAAATTCTGACCATATGAAGACCGATACTTCATTTTACCTATAAGTCTGATAAGCTCGGGATGCAAACCATGCACACCCAAGTCGATTGTAGTGCGCTTACCTGTTTCTATCATTTCTTCTTCTACCTGATGGGCTACTTTATTCACCACTTCTTCGATACGTGCAGGGTGTATTCGTCCATCGGTAACCAATTGGTGCAGCGCAAGTCGGGCTACTTCTCTTTTCACCGGGTCGAAACCCGAAAGAATGATAGCTTCGGGGGTGTCATCAACAATAATTTCGATGCCGGTTGCAGCCTCAAGAGCTCTGATATTGCGCCCTTCACGGCCGATGATGCGCCCCTTTAATTCATCGCTCTCAATATGAAAAATGGTAACAGCATTTTCGATGGTTGCTTCGGAGGCTACACGCTGAATGGTTTCGACTACAATTTTTTTAGCTTTTTTACTGGCTGTCATTTTAGCCTCTTCAACAATTTCGTTTACCAGTGCCATCGATTCGGTTCTGGCTTCATTTTTCAACGATTCAACCAATTGCTTCTTTGCCTCTTCGGCCGACAAGCCCGATACTGTTTCTAGCTTCATAACCTGCTCACGGTGCATTTTCTCGAGATCGTCTTCTTTCTTTTCGAGACGTTCGCGTTGAGCTTCTAAATTTTCACGCTGCAAATCAATTTCTTTCTTTTCGCGCTGTAATTCTTCAATTTTTTGCGAAATCACTGTTTCTTTCTGTTTGATACGATTTTCGGCTGTGGCCATTTTCTGATTTCTGTCGTTAATAACTGCCTCGTGCTCGCTTTTTAACTGTAGAAATTTTTCTTTGGCCTGAAGAATTTTTTCTTTTTTTATGACTTCGGCATCTGATTCTGCATCTTTAATTATCCGGTTTCTTTTTTGAATCAGGGCTTTATCCCAAATAAAATAAGATGCACCTCCACCAATAATTAATGCACCTGCTGCTACAATCCACGATATAATATCCATACTCTGTTTATATATTTATTGTTAATAAAAAACCCGTATTAATATCTTTAATTGTTTGAAAAAACCCCAGTTTTTACATGGGTGGAGCTTCCTGAAAAATTCCGACTTCCACTGTTGCTATTCGCAATTCCGACGAATCGGAACGAGGCCTGCCGTCCATAATCAGAGCTATGCTCCAATTTTAGTAGTGTTGAGTTTTTCAACCCTTAAAGAATTAATACGGGCCGTATTTTATGTTAAAGAACGTTCTGCTCCTGCTCTAAAATTTCGTCAATCATCAGGCTGATATCCTTCAGCTTGTTAATTATTGGAGTTATGTCTTCGCTTCCGTCTTTTTCCATGAGTTTCACTGCAAGTTGCAGCGATGCCATCGCTAGATAATCTTGTTCGTCGCGATTTACATATCCCATACGCCGGAATTGCCCCACAGTGGAATTAATGGTTTCGGCTGCCTTGCGAATTAACTCCTCTCGTCGGGTATCACCACGCGTTATATTAATCGGATAACTCCGTTCGCTGATTGTAATGTTTATGGTCAACTTCTCGTCCATCCGATCGTTATTTGTTTAATAGAGCAATACACTGATCAATTTCCCGTATTATTCTGTTCAATCTTTGTCTGGCCTCATTCGGGTTGGCTTCTGCATCAGCCATTAATGCCCCTGCCAGCTTCAAATTGTTGTATTTTGTTTTTAATGTTTCTAATTGTTCGCTATTTTCTTTCAAAGATAACTCATATTGTTCAATTTTCGACACGAGGTCAGCATTTTTTTCTTTCTGCTGCACATACATACCGGCAAGATTCTGCGCCTTGGCCTGCAAATTCAGCAATATGCTCTCGTATTCGCTATGCATAATAAGTTATCTTACTACAAAAATAGTTTATTTTTTATTAATGTAAAAACAATTATAACTATAGTTTTGTGAAATTGTTTGTGTTAAAAATTTTTTAAAAATGTCGAGAGCCCTTTTAGTCCTGAGCCTTTTTGTGTTGATAAATAGATTTGTATCGGCGCAGGACTATCCGAGTCTCTCTGATTTTGTATTTCCTCTAGATGGCAGCATCAGTTTATCGGGTAATTTTGCCGAACCACGAAATACCCATTTTCACACAGGCCTCGATATTAAGACCTATGCCGACGGCAAACCCGTAAAAGCTGTTTCAGATGGCTATGTTTCGCGGATACTGGTTTCACCCTATGGCTATGGAATGGCTCTTTATGTAAATCACGCCAACGGTTTTACTTCGGTGTATGCCCACCTAAGCGATTTCAGGGCTGATGTGGCACAATGGGTGAAGCAAACACAATATAAATTAAAAAGTTATGCCATCGACAGCACATTATGTCCTGATCTATTTAGGGTTACTCGAGGCGAAATCATTGCTTTTTCGGGTAATACCGGCCAATCGTTGGGACCTCATCTCCATTTCGAAATACGGGAAACCGAAAGTGAAAACCCCATTAATATCCAAAATAACCCATATAAAATTACCGACAATCTGCCTCCCGAAATATTGTGCCTGATAGTGTATCCTCTGTCGGCAAATGCATCAATTAATAATTCAAAAAAAACTGTCGAAATAAAACCACAAGGCAGCAATGGCAAATATTGGTTGCCGGCAAAGCAGATTAATGCATGCGGAGATATTGCCTTTGGCATTGAATATGTCGACCGCATGAACAATACCCCGAACAAATTTGGGGTGCAAGAAGTAAAGATGTTGGTGAACGACACTGTGTATTACCACAGCCGCATCGACAAGGTTGACTTTAGCATGCAAAGTCGTAAAAACAGCCATTTCGACTATGCCTACCTAGTAGAGAAAAAACGCGATGTGCAACGCTGTTGGGTAGAACCAGGCAACGATCTGAATTATTATTCTAATCTTACAAACAATGGCATCATTAGCTTGCAAGCACTGAAAGAATATAAGATTCAGATTGTATTAACCGACTTTAATGGGAATGTTTCTCAACTCGAGTTCAACTTGAAGGGTAATGATTTTGTAGATGAAAAAGATTTATCGGTTGCAGTAACAAAAAATATATTGGTATTGGGAAGTTGTCGGGTTGAAATGGCTCACGATGCCCTTTTTTCGCAAAAAGAAATAACCATTACGACTATATCAGGCCGTGACATGAGTAATAGGTACAAAGTAGGTGATGAAAGCATTGCATTGAAAAATAACATTGAGGTTTTCATTTTTGGTGCCGATATTCCGGCAAAGTACCATAGCAAATTAGTGATGTTGCGTGTACGCGGAAAAAATGTGCAAGCTTTATCGGTAACAAAACAAGGAGAGTTCTTTTCTTCGAGCAGCAATAGTTTCGGAACCTTTAGCCTGAGTGTTGACACCATTGCTCCTGTAATAAAACCCAAAATCGCCATCGAAGGGGCAAATCTGAGTCGCCATAAGGAGATTTGTTATAGCATTACCGATAATCTCAGTGGAATTAGTTCCTACAACATATTTATCGACGGCACTTGGGTACTGGGTGAATACGATGCAAAAACCAATACATTGTGTTATCGTTTCGATGAGAACATGCCACAAGGTAGAAACCACACAATTGTTGTAAGCATCAGCGACCGTTTGGGGAATACCTCAAGCCTTACAAATTCATATATTTACGAATAAATTACTTTAGCACTGCCAGTGCTTTACGAATCCGTTCAATCGCTCTGCTCATTTCTTCTTCCGAAATAGCATACGACAACCTGAGGCATTCGGGAGCACCAAATGCATCGCCGGCAACGGTAGCAACGTGTGCTTTGTTGAGCAGATATAAGGCCAAATCGTCGGAGCTGTTTATGGTGCATTCGCCATCTGATTTGCCAAAGAAATAACTCACATCCGGAAAAACATAGAAAGCACCCTGCGGTGTATTCATTTTCAGACCCGGAAAATCGCTCATTTGTTGCAATACCAAATCGCGACGTTTATTAAAAATAGCTGTCATTGCCTTGCATGCATCGTTACCGGCATTTAGAGCAGCTTCGGCGGCTTTCTGCGCTATGCTGCATGTACCCGATGTAAACTGCCCCTGCAGCTTAATACACGCTTTGGCAATCCATAAAGGCGCACCAATAAAACCAATGCGCCATCCTGTCATTGCATATCCCTTCGACACACCATTAACCACCACTACCCTATCGCGTATATTTTCGAATTGCGCAATGCTCTGGTGTTGACCGACGTAATTGATATGCTCGTATATTTCGTCGGAAATAACAATAACACGCGGATAGTCCTGTAAAATATCGGCAAAAGCTTTCAGCTCATTTTGTGTATATAAGCTGCCTGTAGGGTTCGACGGGGAACTAAAAATTATTGCCCTGGTTTTGTCGGTTAAGGCAGCTTTCAACTGAGCGGGTGTCATTTTAAAGTCCTGATCAATACCGCAGGGTATTTCAACCACGGTTCCATCGGCAAGTTTCACCATATCAACATAACTTACCCAATATGGAGCCGGCACAATAACCTCGTCGCCCGGATTGAGAACACTTAAAAATACATTGATAATAGAGTGCTTGGCACCGGTTGAGACCACTATCTGGTCAACGGTAAAATCGAGATTATTCTCGCGTTTGAATTTGTTAACAATCGCTTTGCGCAATTCGGTGTAACCCGGAACAGGCGGATAATGGGTATAATTCTCGTCGATTGCCTTTTTGGCAGCTTCTTTTATATACTCGGGCGTGTCGAAATCGGGTTCCCCGATACTCAGGTTAATCACGTCGATACCTTGCTCTTTCAACTCGCGGCTTTTATTTGTCATTGCCAGGGTAGCCGAAACGGCAAGTTTATTCAGTCTGTCGGATGCTTTTTCCATAATAATTGATTTACTTTGCCGAAATTACGGACTTATTTTAGAATTAACTAATATTGTAAAGCATAAATAAAAACTGATATTATGATTGGCGAAATTGCAAAAATTACCATTCCTGCGTTGCTGGTTCTTATTACCGCATATCTGGTTCTGAAACAGATGTATAAAAAGGATGCCGAAATACGGAAGTTAGAAATCTCACTACGCAATCAAAAAATGATTACGCCCATTCGGCTGCAGGCTTACGAAAGGATTATTCTGTTTCTCGAACGTATAGGACCCAATCATTTGGTAATGCGCATCCAACAACCACACATGACTGTGGGCGAACTGCATCGCGAAATGTTGCAAAACATCCGCACCGAATTCGAGCATAATCTTTCGCAACAAGTATATATGAATGCAGAGACATGGGAAATCATTAAAAATGCCAAAGAAAACATCGTAAAACTCGTGAACACTTGTGCTTCCGAAATTGATCCTTCTGAAAATGCAATGCTGTTGAGCAAATCGCTTTTCGATAAACTTATCGAAATGAGCAAGGCCCCTAATCAAACAGCTATCGATGCAATTAAGAAAGAAATCAGAGAGTTGTTTTAGACGCCTAGGTTTAGAATAATCAACAAAAAAGCCGCTGTTGCGGCTTTTTTGTTTTATCGTACCAGATGAACGCTTCCCGTTCGCTGGTGTATGGTTCCGTTCCAATCTCTGAATTCGCAATACCAGGTATATACACCATTAGGCATAATTTCGTCGTCGAGGTTCACATCACCCCTATTTGTTCCGTCCCAAGCTCCTGTGGTGCACGATTTACACGGCACATCGGGCTTAAAGGTTTCTGTTTCGAATACTTTGTTGCCCCAGCGATCGTAAACATTCATATAGAAATTGTTTTTGTCGATACCGTTACCACACACCCTGAAACAATCGTTTTTGCCATCACCATTGGGAGTGAACATGGTTGGAGCATAGAAGGTAAACTCTCCTGTAACAGAAATATTTCGGTAAGTTGTGTCGGCACAGCCATGCTCGGTTTCAACAACCAGCATCACTTCGAACACACCTATCTGGTTGTAACGATGCCAGGGGCTATAAACCAACGATGAATCGCCATCGCCAAAAAACCAGAATACATTATCGGCCAGTACCGATTGGTTGTTGAGGAAAACATCTCCATCGAGTACCGAAACATTATCGGGTTCGGCGACAAACGAAGCCAGCGGGTTTTCGTGTATGGTAATCATGTGGGGAATAGTACGTGTAAAAGTACATCCAAACTCAGAACGTGTGGTTAGGCTAACCGAATACAAACCGGGTTCGGTGTAAAAATGTGTTGGGTTTTTCTCGATAGCATAACCATTATCGCCAAAATCCCATAAGTATCCCTGACCAAAATCGTCACTTAACTCAGTAAAGTTGATAGCTACACCAGGACATCCATGAACCTTGTCGGCTACAAACAAATTTGGCGGTTCGGGATGAACGTTGATCTTAATACTGTCCATAACTGTTGGCGACCCACAGGGATCCATCAAGCTAACGTAATACCACATGGTTTCTTGTGGATACACGGTGAATGGAGAGGGCACTACACTACCATCCTGTAGCATAAGCATATATGGGCCGCCGTTGCCACCCAGTGCATCTACTTCGATAATAGCGGGTTCGCCCCTACACACTGTATCGTAACTGGTAACTATATCGGTAATTAAAAGCGGAGGATATACATCAACGCGAACAAGGCCTACGTTGCCCATACAACCTCTCGAGTCGGTTACGGTAACCCGATAATCGGTAGAAACCTCGGGACTTACCGTTATGCTGGCTGTGGGATATGTGCTTCCATCGCTACCTTCCCACGAAAAACTGTAATAAGGCACTCCTCCCAATACTTGAGCTGCAAGCACTGCCTCTTGCCCGATGCAAATTTGCCTGCCAGTTGATGCAACCAGAATAATCCGATCGGGCTGTGTAATGGTTACCGGAACTTCAATTCTACACAGGTGATCGTCGATAACTGTTACAGTATATACTCCTGCAACATTATTCATTGTCATGTCATCATCGCCATTTGGCCACAAATAGGTGTAGGGTGTTACCCCTCCCATTACATAAATGGTAGCTTTGCCATCGTCGTAACCATAACAAGAAGCCTGCTCGGTATGTACTGTATAAGTGATTTCGTCGGGCTGAGTAATGGTATAAACTGCATTAGTGGAACAACCAATTTGGTCTTCTACAGTAACATTGTAGATACCGGCGCATAGACCGGGATAAATATGGTTGGTACTACCCCAACTATATTGCAACGGAGGAATACCACCATGTATGACAAGTTCAGCTTGACCGTCGCACGATTGATAACAACGATTGTTCGTAATAATTACCGAGTCGATAATAAGCTCGGGGCTCACTGTAACCAAAACCGACTCAACATTGCTCTGACAACCATTAGCATCGGCAACATAAACGCTATAGGTAGTAGTAACATGAGGTACAGGAGTAATATCGGCAGGGCCTACTTCGTAACCATCGCCACTATCCCACCAATAGACATATGGTCCTGTTCCACCCATGTGCTGTGCCATAATGGGTGCTGTTTGCCACTCGCAAATGGCAATATCGTTCGAAACAGTAACTATGAGTTCTTCGGGTTGAGTAAGTTGAAAAAATTCAACAACCTGACATTGATTTTCGTCAACTACGGTAACAATATAGGTTCCTGCAGCAAGTCCAACCCGCACAGGATCACTCACTCCGATATCGTTCCAAATAAACATCAACTCACCGGTTCCACCAACAGCTGTAACAGATATAGTTCCATCGTTTGCGTTATAACAACTTAGGTGGGTAGAAACAGCATTGGTTACCAGTAGTTGTAAGGGTTCTGTGATAGCGAAGTTCTGACCGGTTGTACACCCATTTTGATCGGTTACTGTAATGGCATAACTTCCTGCACACAAATTGGGTAATTGAGTATTACCCGAAGCCCAGGAGTAGGTATAAGGGGCTGTGCCACCCTGAGCCAGAATTGATGCACTTCCCTGACAACTTTGAAAGCATGGGTCGTTGTGAGTGGTAAGTGTATGTGTTAACAAAGCAGGCATAATAACATTTTGTGTGGTTGTGTTCGACGAACAGCCAGACTGTTCTACCTGTAAACTCACTTGTTGTGACCCTGCATTCGACCAGGTTACCAGATATGGTCCTGCTCCACTTCCACTCAATACAGTTCCACCTCCAAAATTCCATGAAAAGTTTGCGGTTGTGCCCCCATTGCCTGTGTATGTTACCGTAGTATTACCACCAAAGCAATCGATGGGTGATAACGTAAAAGTTGAAGTTGGATTTTCGTTAAATACTATTGTAATTTGATCGGTTGAAGAGCATGACGGAGCCAAATTTTGTTCGTATAACTGGAATATATACGTTCCATAAGCACTTACGGTAACGGTTGCATTGGCCGATGTTTGATTTGTCCAGGTGGCTGTTCCCGGGCCATCTACCATTGTCCAGTTACAAGTGTTGCCTTGCGTGATAGTTCCATTGAAAGTGTATGTATTGGCACATACCTCATTGTCGGTACCGGCATTGGGAAAGGGAAAATCGCAGCATGACGGGTCGTCGAATTGACGAACGGTAACATAGATGGTGGTGTCGTAACTGCATCCGAAATTATCGGTTACCGTGAAAACATATCCCTGATTTCCGGGAGTAGTTGGGTTAGCCACAGCAACACCTCCTGTGTTAGCAGCCACACCATTTCCGGTCCATACTAAATCAGTTGAAGTGGTACTAACATCGTAACTTGTAGTCATCGACCATAAATCGGTAGGGATAATTGAACTGTTGAAATTCAAATCAACATAAAAAATGGTTCCATCGTCAGCACCCCAGTTATCGAAAAACCGAACACACCATTCACCATTGATTGGGCAACCTACCAAATCGGCAAAAGTACCCAACGGCAAATAAGTTCCGGCCGGCACCGATGAACCTGAGGAGCAAATAGCTGTTACAGCCTGTGTAGCACTCATCGACCAGCAATAGGTCCAACCTGTTCCCGGGTTGCAGTTATCAGCCTGATCGGGCACACCAAAATAGGCTCCATTGCAATTATAATATTCATGAAGCATAGCTTCCTGGCCATTAGGGCATCGTATATACATATAGAAGTCGCCAATAAATGAATGTTCCATGTTGAAACACACCGACTCGAGGTCGTACATCGAAGTAATAATCTGCCCCGGTTGAAATGCATTCACGGTGAAACACACTGTGCCTTCGTAATTATCGTAAAAACATTCCTGAACTAGCTGTGTTTCGGTAACAGGCATTGTCCAGGTATTTGCCGTAACGGTGCCTGTTAGGTTTACTGTTTCGTATGGACAGACAATACTCACATCGCTGCCAACATTAACAAAATTGGGAGTAAGCGAAACCCTCACCCGGTATTGCTGAACAATAGCCTGATTACAATTATTGGCATCGTAAGCAATAAGATTTATAAAGTAACCACCTCCTTCGTTAAAACTATGCGTAAAACTAGTCATACCCAAGCCGGCATACTCATCGGTAGAATTACCTGAAGTGACCAACCAGACAAAATTGGTATTGGCATTTGTTTGAGTATAGTTAACCCCTGAGTTGGGAAAATTTCCGGTTGCATTAAAAGTAACTGTTTGCCCCTGACAAAGGTCAATCCATAAAGAATCAGCAGGAGCTGAAATAGCAGGCGTAGTTCCGGTTATTTCAACCGTAAAATCCTGACATGGGAATCCGCACGATATGGTTGCAGCCCAACCTGCATACTGTACAGAACCATCGGAAGTAAACCGAAAAGTAAGACAGGTTCCACCAACCGATTCGAAAGTTTGTCCGTTAAGTGAGCTTCCGGAGGCATTAACAACTAATGCAGGACTACCGGTAGTGGGACCATTATATATACTCAGGTAATCGTAACCCGACTCCAAGTCGAAGGAAGTAAAGCTTACCATTACCGAGGCACCCGGTAAGCTGCTGCAAATTGTGAAAGTAAGATTTGCATTGCTCCCATAGGTTCCACTGGCTCCGCCTGAATCGTAAAATGTCCCTGAACAAGTATTTACCGTACCATTTGCCATGTTATAGGTTTGTGCATTAAGCAAACTAACCCATCCCAACAAAATTGCGGTAACAAACCATAGTTTTAATCGTATCATGTTATTCCTGATTAAATTCTTTGTTTAATTGCTTTAATGAGGTAAAAGATATCACCTTTCCTGTGTTTCCAATGCGATATGCAACCGACATGTCATATTTTCGCTCGAAATCGTACAACATAATATTTACATTCATTTCGTCGATTTCGGCTACTGCAATACCCTGAGTTTTATCGGTTGTATTCAGAAAATATAAAGGGGGAAGCGTTGATGCCTTCTCTACTCCCACATCAGTTATGGCATACCCAAAGTCGAGTTCATAGTTCATAAATGCAACAATGTTTGCATCCGACTGCAACAGACTTTGAATGTATTCGGTTTGGTAACGGGCAAAGAGCCGTGGGTCGGGACTTACTTCTCCTGTTTGTTGCGAATACAAATGCATCGAAAATAAGCTGACAAAAATGATAAACAGATATTTCATAATAATAGTTTTTATTTCAAAGACGACAATAAGTTAAAAAGGTTTGCTCTTATCAGAAAAAACCAATTTTGTAAATTTAATTTTTTTTTATTCAACTACAAAATCATTTATTTCAAACAAAAAACCGCAACAACGCAAAGCTAACAAGTTAGTTACGTGCATATTACACGAGTCATGAAAACATTTAATACTTTGAATACATCGAAACTGAAATGGAAATTTTGCAATGCAAGAGAGAAATCATACAGCAAAAATTACCGTATCAATCGCACCACCCCCGACTTTTTGTGTGTTATGTTGCTCACATCTTTAAATTCACAATACCATGTATACAGCCCGATGGGTAAAGTTTTGTCGCCCGACATTCTGTCGCCACGGGTACCATCCCATGAACCGTTGCTACAGGAATGGCATCCGGTTTCTGTGTTAAAGGTATTGGTATGATACACCTGATTACCCCAGCGGTCGTATACACTCAGGGTGAAATGATGCGGGTCGATACCCTGGCCACACACCCTGAAACAATCGTTCACCCCATCGCCATTGGGAGTAAAAGTTTCGGGGGCGTAGAAGCTAAGCACATTTTCGATATACACGGTTCGTTTTGTAGTGTCCTTACACTGATGATCGGATACAGCAACCAGTAATACCTCAAATTCTCCGGGACTGCGATACTGATGCCTGGGGTGAACAAACAATGAACTATCGCCATCGCCAAAATACCAGTAGTATTGCATTGCATTCTGCGACAAGTTGGTAAACGAGATTTCTGCTTCGAGCATGGTTGCGATTTCGGGCTCCAGATAGAAACTGGATGTAGGTTTAGGATGAACGGTAATCATATTCGAATGACTACGGGTGGTAGAGCAACCAAATGGATTTGTTACCGTAAGTGTTACACTATATATGCCCGGGTAGATATATACATGCATAGGATTTCGAATCTGGGCAAAATCGTCATCGCCAAAATCCCAAAAATACGTATCCCCGTCGTTTGATGCTGTTTCGTTGAATTGAATAAATGCGGGAGCACATGCCTGATTCATGCTTACAGAGAACTGGTTCTCGGGGAAAGGGATTACCGTAATTGTAATGGAATCGATGTCGGGAGGACTGCCGCACATATCGGTTGCCGAAATGTAAAAGGTTTGGGTAAATGTGGGATTTACTGTAAATGGAGAACCCACCAGAGCAGTATTATTCAGAGTCATCTCATAAGGGCCACCATTTCCTCCGATTACATCAACATAAATAACTGCACGTTCTCCCTGACAAACCGTATCGGTACTTGTTGTAACCGAGCTTATCTGGATGGGTGGGTGCACAATTACGCTAACAGTAGCCGGAGTTGCAGTACATCCATTGGCATCGGTAACACTTACGGTATATTGGGTTGTGGTTTCGGGACTCACATGAAATAAATGGGTGCTAAAAGAAGAACCATCGTCGCCCTGCCAACTGAAGTTGTAATACGGGGTTCCTCCTGCAGCCTGAGCTGCTACAGTAGCAGTTTGTCCGATACATATATATGGATTTGCAACAGGTTGGATAACCAGTTCATTAGGTTGCCCAATGGAATAATGCGCTTCGATACGGCAATTGTGGGCATCGGTTACCGTCATCACATAATTACCAGCCTGACTATTAATTGTTTGAGATGTTGCATTATTGGGCCATAAGTAATTATATGGCATCGTACCACCAGTAACCTGAACTGTGGCTGTTCCATCGTTTCCGCCAAAACAATTGGCATCTTGTGTCTGCATTGAATAATTAAGCGTATCGGGCTCGGTAATCACAAAATAACTATGTGCAAAACAACCGATTTGGTCGGTAACTGTTATGGTATAAATACCGGCACAAAGATTATTGAGTATGTGAAGTGGTGAACTCCAGCTGTAGCTGAGTGGAGGTATTCCTCCAACCACGTTCAATTCGGCACGTCCGTCGCAGGAGTGATAGCAACGATTATGGGTAAGGTCGATATCAACAATTTGCAACAATGGACTTACGGTGATTGTCATACCTCTTGTAGGGCTCACACAATCGTGTTCATCAACAACATATACCGAATAAACAGTTGTTTCGAGAGGTGTTACTGTTAATGTGGGGGGGCCTAATGCAAATCCGTTTCCGGTATCCCAGTAATATCTGTAGGGTAATGTGCCACCCATTGCCTGAGCATTCACATTCACGGTTTGGCCTTCACATATCGACATATCGGTTGACAATACCACCTGCAATTCGGCAGGTTGGCTAAGCTGAAACATTTCGAACACTGTACAGCCATGCGCATCGAAAACGGTGACAGCATAGTTGCCTGCAGGCATTCCGGTTCGTGTATGGGTATTAGGTCCAAAATCGCTCCAAACATAATTATAGGGAGGTACACCACCATCTACTGTAATACTCATTACTCCATCGTTTGCCTGATAACATGAAATATTTGAATATGCCGTGTCGAGTTTAACCAACTCGGTTGGGCTAGATATAGTAAAATTCACTACCGATTCACAATTGTTAACGTCGGTAACTGTTACTACGTAGTCGGCAGCACATAGGTTTGGCAGATAGTTTGTAGATGAAGCCCAACTGTAGTTGTATGGGGGAGTTCCACCCAGCACGTTCAGTGTTGCGGATCCATTGCACGACTGGTAACACGGATCGTCGGTAATCGTTGGATTTGCATCGAGAACCGGTGGGGAATAGAGGCTGAGTTCGGTAACTCCTGATGCGCAGGTGTGCTCTGTTACCTGAAGGCTGATAGCATGGTTACCGGGATTGTCCCAAATAATATGATATGGACCCTGACCCGAACCCTGAACAATATTACCTCCTGCAAAATCCCAGGTATACGAAGCCGCGGCCGAAGCATTTCCTGTATAAGTAATTATCGAAATATCGCCGGCACAGGCCACCGGACTTGCAGCAAAGCTCGATTGCGGCACAGGCCAGAAGGCTATCTGAATGTCGTCGCTCACAGCACAGGCAGGCGACAGGTTTTGCTCGGTAAATCGAAAAACATATACACCATATTGCGACACGCTTACAGTAGCATTGGGAGATGTTTGATTTGCCCACACTGCTGTACCGGGTCCGCTCACCTGCTCCCAATTGAATGTATTGCCATCGGTGTAGCTCGGATTAAAAGTATAGGTATCGGTACAAACCAATTCATCAGCACCGGCATTAGGATCAGGCATCACACAACAAAGCGGATCGTTGAAAGGTCGCACGGTAACATTCACTGTAGAGGTATAACTGCACCCAAAATCGTCGGTAGCTGTAAAAGTATATATCTGATTACCCGGTGTGGTTGGGTTTGCCACAGCCGTACCTCCACTATTTGGAGCAACTCCGTTACCTGTCCATACCAAATCGTTTGGGTCGTAAGTGTGAGAAATTGTCCAAGAATTTGATGGGATAGCTGTGTTGAATTGCAAATCGACATTACAAAGTGTGCCATCGTCGATACCCCAATCGTCGATAACAACAACACACCACTCGCCATTTATCGGGCAACCGACAAGGTTATTGAACGATTGAGCGGGAAGATAATTACCTGCCGGTATTGCCGAAACACCTCCACATATTTGTTGCCATGTTTGGCTTGCCGACGACGTAAAACAATAATCCCAACAGGTTCCCGGATTGCAATTGGTTGCACTTATGGGCACACCCAAGTCGGTACCCCCGCAACCGCCGGCGGCACCAACACCCAGGAACTCGTGCAACAAAACCATAGTTCCATTCGGGCAGCGTATATACATTTCGATATCACCCAAAAAAGAATGCTCCATGCTTAAGCACACCTGCACATCGGAAGCACTTGCAATAACCTGCCCGGGCTGATACGCATTTACCGTCCAACAAAATTGCTGTTGCACGCCCTGATCGTCGGTAACGCACCAGGGCCCCACCTGAGGGCTGGTAATAGGCATTACCCATGAATTGCTGGTAACGGCACCTGATAAATTCACGGTTTCGTAGGGGCAAACAATATTGACATCGCTCCCCACACCAACAAAGTTAGGAGTTAAAGAAACCCGAACCCTGTATTGATGAAGTATAGAGGCTGTACAACTATTGGCATCCTGAGCCAATAGATTAATGAAATAGCCACCTCCTTGGTTAAAGGTATGCGTAAAACTTGTCATTCCAAGCCCCGAGAATTGCTCAGAACCCGATGCAGATGTTACTGTCCACATAAATTGAGTATTTGCATTGGTCTGATTGTAATTCTGCCCCGAATTAGGGAAGTTACCGGTTGCCGTAAAAGTGATTGATTCGCCTTGACATATTCCAATCCATAAGGAATCGGCAGGTGGCGAAATGGGAGGATTGGTTCCTGTAATTTCAACCGTAAATGGCTGACAAGAGAACCCGCACGAAATAGTTGCCGCCCAGCCGGCATAGGTTACCGAGCCATCGGAAGTAAAGCGAAAAGTAAGACATGTTCCTCCCACCGATTCAAACGACTGACCATTCAGGCTGGTACCTGATGCATTCGTAATTAAAGCAGGGCTTGACGTATTAGGGCCATTATAAATGGTTAAATAATCGAAATTCGACTCAAGGCTAAATGATGTGAACGTAACAACAACCGTGGCACCTGGTAAATTACTACAAATTGTAAAAGTATAGTTTTCGCTATTATTATAGTTTCCGCTTGCTCCACCTGAATCGTAAAACGTTCCTGAGCAAGTATTAACCGTGCCGCCTTGACTGATGAGATATGATTGAGAAAAAGCATTGCCTGGTCCCAACCAAAACATGGTGCCAAGAAAAAGAAGTATCAGAAGTTTATTAATCATAATGAAAGAGATTACAACATATTTCTGTATCAAGACGCAAGCAACTATAAAAGGTTTGCTACAGTGGCAAATTTACAAAAAAAAGAGACAGCTAAAGTTGCTGTCTCTTCTTATAGAAAATTTTTGTTGCTTATTGCAATTTTCGAGATGAATAGTTAATCTTTAGCGCACTAGCCTTACGCAGTTCCTGCTTAATATCGGTAACAATACCCATTTTGGTATCTTTGTGCACTTTAAGCGATGTGGTCATGTAGGGAATTTCGGCTTCGTTGCGTTTTTCACGTTCGGCAACAATATATTCACGAATATCGTTTACTGTTGCAAACGCTGAGTTCAACTGAATCCTCGGCTCGGTTCCATACATTCCCTGGAATTGTTTTCGCGGTTTACCCACGTAAATATAGCTAACCAGCGATTTTTTCTCGAGTTTCTTGATTTCAGTTGCTTCGGGAAGATCTTTGGCGCTTACATCAACTTTAAGCTCCACTTCTCGCATTACGGTTGCCACCATAAAGAAGAACAGCAACATGAAAACAATATCGGGCAAAGATGCGGTATTAATAGCCGGAGATTCTTTTTTCTTTCCTTGATTAAATTTACCCATGTTAGTTTCCTCCTATGTTTTTGGGTTCTGCTTCCGAAATGCGTTGTGGATACAATGCCTTGATTCCTTCTTGCTCATATTCGGTAAGATCGTCGAATTTGCGTTTGCCAAAATATTTCATGGCTGCTTCGTCTCTCACCTCATTGTAGGCAGCTACCAATTCGTTTTGAACTAAAATATACACGCCATAGGATGTACTACGGTCGTTCTGCAATGAAATCACTCCTTTGGGGACCATGACTTCTTTGCCTAATTCTTTGATAAATTTCGGTTCCTTTTCGGGAAGGTCATCAGCATCGAATTCATTTTTAATAAATTCTTTAGCAGCTTCACGTAAATCTTCCACTTTCATGTGCCTGTTTCTGAACAAGAGTTTATCCTGTGAGTTAATTAACACAATGCATACATTACGTTTCTTAATATCGAGGTCTTTCTTTTGTTCTTGAGTTTCGGGCATGGGTGGAAGTTTACGGGCAATACCGGTGTCAACATCCATGGTAGTGGTTACAAGGAAGAAAATAAGAAGCAGGAACGCGATATCGGCTAGCGAACCTCCATTTATTTCGGGTGTTTTTCTTCTTGCCATAATTACAATTTTTAAAAATACATTAACTTACCTGCTATCTCCAGATTTTTGATATCTCCGAATACAGAGTCATCACAATAGCCAATCCAAAGATTATATAGGTAGTGAACAATCCTGTATCAACCCATTTTACCATACGCGGAGTCATCTCAATTTTATCGGACCCAATAAACACGGGAATGGTATCGGAAGCCAGCATAAATGCAATTACGACAATTGCGAGCATTCCTACAATTGCGATGATGCTTTTCAGTGCATTTTTGGGTTGTGATATCAGTGTATAAACAAACTTAACCAGCGAAAAGACAAGTATAAGTGCAACACTGGCAATAAACAGTACCAACGAAAAATTGAAAAGAGTAGCTGACCAATTTCCGGCAATACCGGCCACGGCAGTTTGCTTTTCGGTAGAAGAAAGGCTGCTTATTTTAGATAATTCGGCTTCGAGGCCGGGGGCGTCTTTCAGGAAGAATAGCAACGCCAACAGCGCGCTAATCCCCAGAACTATGAATCCGAGTATTTTTACTGCGAATTCAAGATTCATTAATTTCTTTAACATGATTAGGCCTTTTTATTGTTGTATTCAACCAAAATATCAATCAGTGAAATGGAAGCATCTTCCATGTTGTTTACCAGATTATCGATTTTCGAAACGATGTAGTTGTAGAAAATCTGCAATACCATGGCAACAAGAAGACCGGTAACGGTAGTGATAAGGGCAACCTTAATACCACCGGCCACCAACGAAGGATTGATATCACCTGCTGCTTCGATAGCATCGAAAGCGGAAATCATACCAAGTACTGTTCCCATAAACCCTAACATAGGAGCCAAAGCAATGAACAATGCAATCCAGGTAAGTCCTTTTTCGAGAAGCCCCATCTGAACGCTTCCATACGAAATCACTGATTTCTCAACTACTTCGAGACCTGAATCGTAACGATCGAGCCCCTGATAGAAAATGCTGGCCACGGGACCACGGGTGTTGCGGCACACCTCTTTTGCTGCCTCAACGCCACCCTCGTTAAGAGCTTCTTCAACTTTTTGAAGTAATTTTTTGGTATTGGCAGATGCCAGATTCAGATAAATAATTCTTTCGAATGCAATTGCAAGACCAAGAATCAAAGCAACGAGTACAAAGCCCATGAACATGGGACCCCCTTCGATAAACTTAATTTTGATTTGCTGATGCATTGGCGTTTCGGGAGCCGCAGCTTCTTCAGCAGCCGGTTCATCAACTGGAGTTGTTTCGGTAACCTGTTCGGTGGTTTCCGACTGGGTTTCATCATTGTCTTGAGCCATCACAAATGATGTAGCTGACATCATCAGCATCCCTAACACAAAAACTAATGCAAAGATTTTTTTCATTTTACTTTTAAATTAAATTTAACTATCTCTATTTTAATTAATACTATTATGCATCACTTCGGGCGCGGAGAGAGTGGGATTCGAACCCACGATCCACTTTTGGCGGATACACACTTTCCAGGCGTGCGCCTTCGACCACTCGGCCATCTCTCCCTGCACTCTCGTAAAATGCCACGCAAAGTAATAAAATTTTAGTTTGACAACAAAATTATTACAAAAGAATATTTGCTGTAAAACGCAAGTAATCAAAAAAAATTATACCTAGCTTAAAACTATTGTTTGCACAGGCAGCATTTCTATCATCTTATTTGCACTTAAAAATTCGTGTTGTATATTTATTTTCAAAAAATAAATCAGTAACTTGCAACTTGAAAACACAAGAATAATGAAAAAGCTTATTGCATTACTGTGTATGGCTTGTGTGCTGAAAGCAGGTATCGGCCAAACCACCTACACAAGAATTACCGAACACTACCAAAACGAAACATCGTTAATCAGAATAAGAATCGACGACCCAATGATAATAAATTCGGAGGGTGGATACGGTTACAAACTAAAAACAGCCATTCCATTTACTTCTTTTTCGATTGGCTGGCAGGCAAGCAGTACTATTCATGAGGCACACTCGTTTACGGTGGTATACAAAGTACACAAACCGGGTTCAGGATGGTCGCAATGGAAAACCGACGACGGATATACAAAACCGGGACAGACTGCTACGGGCGCATATTTTACCGATTTGTTTTTTGGTATTGATGAGTGGCTGCACGATTCACTTGAGTTTTATGTACACGCTCCCGATGGAGAAATATTCACCGAAATGCAACTTGTGTTGCAGGATATCAGTAGCTCTATCAGAATTGATGCGGCAAATCAATTTCTAGAATCGGGAGCAAAATCATGTCCAGAATTTCCGGCCATTATTCCGCGTTCCGAATGGTGTGGGTCATACGACGCCTGTCATAATCCCACATATACGGTCACCTATCGCACACCTACACATACTGTGGTTCATCATGGTGCCAGCCCCGATTCCTATACCGATGGCTACGCGGTGGTGAGAAGCTACTGGAACTACCATGTGAACACCAATGGCTGGTCGGATATTGGCTACAACTATTTATTCGACAAATACGGTAATTTCTTTCAGGGGCGTCACAATCCGAACCTTCCGAATCAGGATGTTCATGCAGCACATGCCGGATATGCAAATACGTATTCAATTGGTCTGAATTTTTTGGGCAATTCCGATGCCGCAAACACAGCTCCCACCGAATCTCAAATTCAGAAATGCTGCGAGTTCCTTGCCTGGTGGTACGATTACAAAGAATTCGACCCGCTTTCTTCGGCCAGTATCTTGAATCAGGACGGAACACAATGGATTACTTTACCCAGAATATGCGGACACAAAGATGTAAATCCGGGAGGTACCACATGTCCGGGAAACACATTGTATGCCTTGCTGCCAAATATCAGGAGTATTACCCAGCAAATTATTACCGACTGCTCAACGCCATCAGACACCGAGCCGCCTACAACCCAAATCGCAACCGACCGACAATGGTATAACTCTGAGTTTCGCGCTGCTTTTTCAGATGCCGATAATGCAGGGGGCAGTGGTGTGAAGCATTGCTTTTATCAGGTGATGGACTACGATGGAACCGAATGGCGCGCCAATGCTTCTAACGGGTTTTTTAACGACAATTTCGATGAAGCCATTCATTCAGAATGGACAATCCTTTCGGGAACATGGTCAATTAACCAAGCTCATTTGAAACAAGCCGACCAAACCAGCGAGAACACCAATATATACGCCAACTTTACCCAGCAATCGGGCAACGTTTATTTGTATCACTGGAAGCAGAAAATTTCGGGCACTGGCTCAAACCGAAGATCTGGGATGCATTTTTTCTGTAGCGACGCCACAGGGAGCGGTCGTGGAGACTCGTATATGATTTATCTTAGGGCAGATGCAAATACTGTTCAGATATACAAATACCTGAACAATTCTTATTCAGCAACAGGAGCATGGTACATAACCCAGCCATTTACCATTAATGCCGATACCTGGTACGATGTTAAATTGATTCTTGACACCAATACCGGAATAATCAGCTTGTATATCGACAATGTACTGGCAGCTACAGCAACCGATGCATCGCCACTTACTGCCGGAAACAGTATTTCGCTTCGCACTGGGGGATGCGAAACAGAGTATGACGACATTAAAGTGTATTTGTCGAGAAGCAATTCTGTTTCGATTGTTCCGGCCAGCAATGCTGAAGCCGACATCCGTTATCAAAGTCCTTCGCACATTGAAGAAGCAGGACGCATTAGAACCCTATTAATTGATAATGCAAATAATTGGTCGGAGAGCATTGCAAAAAATATTTTTGTCGATTGGGATTTACCTACATCCATTGCTATGACCGAAAGCACATGGAACACCGACGATTTTCAGGTAAATTTTACCGATGAAGACGCCCTTAGCGGAATCGAAAAACGATTCTATTCGGTTAGCGATTACAATGGTGAAAGGTGGACATCAAACCAAAACAAGGGTTTTCTTACAAATCATTTTACCGACCTGATTGGAAATGAGTGGACTATGCAAACCGGAACCTGGGAAATACTATCCGACGCCCTCACCCAAACCGACGAATCGTTGAGTAACACCAATATATACACCTATTTGCAACAAGACCTCTCGAATCGTTATCTGTATGAATTCGACATGAAAATAGAAGGTTCAAATGCAAACAAACGCGCAGGGTTTCACTTTTTTAGCGATGCCCCTTCGATGGCGAACCGTGGAAACGGATATTTTGTTTGGTTTCGCCTTCAGAGTCAAGACCTCGAATTCTATAAGGTAACCGATGATGTATTTTCTCTTGAAAAATATTATAACATCGATATGTCTGCCGGTGAATGGTATCGCATAAGTATTGTGTACGACAGGGTTACCGGAGAAACCTATGTATATATGAACAACCAGCTTGTGGGAGAATATACCGACCCCGAACCCTACAACACCGGAAACTATATTTCGTTTAGGTCGGGAAACTCCAAACTTTCGATTCAGAACATGAAGGTGTACCGCAGCCGTTACCCTGAAGCGAACATTGAAATTGGAACAATAAACGACGATATTCGTTTTCAAAATACATCGCCCGAATTATATTCAGCCTGTATTTCGACTGTGGTTTCCGATTCAGCCAAAAACTTGTCGGAACCCAATCAAATTATGCTAAAAACAGACTGGACTCCGCCCACAGCAGTTGCTAATGTAAATGATGGTATATCTTCCGATATTGATATCACCGAAAACCTCTCCCAACTCTCGGCCAATTGGGCAACTTCGTATGATCCTCACTCGGGAGTAGCCGATTATTACTACGCCATTGGTACCGAACCGGGAGGAACACAAATAGTAAACTGGACAAGCAACGGATTGACTAATTCTTTTACACACACCGGGCTTAATCTTGTGGCAGAAACCATATATTATATAAGTGTAAGAAGCCGAAATGGTGCCGGATTGTTTAGTACTGTAGTTACTTCCGACGGAGTAAAGGCCGTAATCATTCCTTCGTGCCAATCTAATATATCGATATGTGCCAATGCGCCACAATTTGCACTACAAGGCGCAACACCAACAGGTGGTATTTACAGTGGCACTGGCGTTACAGGTGGCTACTTTAATCCTACGGCGGCAGGTTTGGGTACTCACATCATTACCTACACACTGAATTCTCAATCGTGTAACTTTACTGTTACTGTAAATCCATTGCCCGAAATGAGCTGCCCCGAAAACATATTTGTTACCCAATCAGCCTCAGCCTTTTTGTTGGACGGGGCATTGCCTGCCGGAGGACAATATCTTTATAATGAAATGTCGATTACCGAGTTCGATCCTGCGTCGTATGGTATTGGGACTTATGAAATAACGTATCGTTACGAAATTTCTTCGACCGGATGCTTCGGAAGTTGTTTGTTTTTCATCTATGTATATTCCGAAACAGAAGTACTGTGCCCCGATGATTTCAGCACTTGCCTAAACGAGCCTGCTTTCACACTCGAAATGGCTACTCCACCGGGAGGAGCCTATACAATAAATGGCGAAATACTGTCAGATTTCGATCCTGGTTATTGGGGTGTTGGATCCCACACTGTTATATATACCTACAATAACATCGATTGTGATTTTATTCTCACAGTGTACGACCTGCCTGAGTTAATCTGCCCCGAAGACATAGTTATTTCGCAGGATGATGACCCCATTGCATTATCGGGCGCTTTTCCCGAAGGTGGCTCGTATGAAATAGAGGGAACAACACTCAACATGCTTGCCCCCAACTTGTTTGAGCCGGGTGTGTACAATGCAGTGTATAGTTATACCGACCCTGCAAGCAATTGCACGAATACCTGCATGTTTACAATTAGTGTAACCCAAGGGGTTTCTTCAGGAACATCAATTGCGCAGGTATATAGTTTATATCCCAACCCAAACCACGGCGAATTTATATTTCGATCGAATAACCTAACCGGTTGCCAATCGATAAGTATTATATGTGCCGGCGGGAAAACTATATACGAATCATTACTGACAGATTCTCCCGACAACATAGTTGTAATGATTTCATTGAATGTTGCACCGGGCGTATATTTCGTTAAAGTAATATGCGATCAGGGGAGTATTATCAAAAAACTGTTTATTGAATAGTTGATTTCTCGATCTTATTCAGAGAAGCTTACACCATTGGGGTAATTGCAAGCTAATACTTTATTCTTATTGCTTGAAAAACAATAAAGCATTATGCGTTGTGATTCTTTCGACTTCTTCAACACTTGTTTCTTTGAGCATTGCCAGTTCTTTGGCAATATAATGCAAGTAAGCAGGCTCGTTTCTCTTTCCCCTGTATGGAACCGGAGCCAAATAAGGCGCATCGGTTTCCAACAGCAAATTGTGGAGCGGCACTGCTTTTACCACTTCACGCAATTGACTTTTTTTATAGGTAAGCACACCGCCTATTCCCAAATAATATCCTTTATCAACGGCCATTAAAGCTTGTTGCACCGTACCCGAGAAACAATGCAGAACAAGACTTAATGTATTGCCTGCGAAATGATTGAGCACTTCCCAAACCTCATCGAACGAATTGCGCATATGCACCACCAAAGGCAAATTCATATCGATTGCCTGTTGAATCTGAAATGCAAATGCTTCCTGCTGCTGAGCCTTATAAGTTGTATCCCAGTACAAATCGATACCAACCTCTCCTACTGCCGAAAACCTGCCGGTTTCTAATTGCTTACACACCTCGTCGAGTTGCCTGCGATAATCGTCTTTTACCGAAGTAGGGTGAAGACCTGCCATTGGAAAAATAATATTGCGATATGCATTCGACAATTGAACCACTGCATCGTAAGTGCTACTATCGATATTGGGCAGAAACATTTTACCCACACCCGATTCAACAGCTCTGCCGATAACCTGATGGCGATCGTGGTTAAATTCTTTTAAATAAATATGAGTATGTGTGTCTACCAGCATGCTTTTGAATTTATTTGCAAAAGTAGTAATTAGAACATTGCAATCAGTTTTATTGCTCATTTTTTTAAGCCATAAAGCTTGGCAGGGGAAAACAAAAAAGCCTCCGAAGAGGCTTTTTACAGTATATAATAAAGCAATTATTAAACAACACCCTGAGCCAGCATGGCATCGGCAATTTTAACAAAACCACCAATGTTTGCACCTTTCACGTAGTCGATAAAGCCGTCTTTTTCTTTTCCGTATTTAACGCAAGTATCGTGGATGCTTTTCATGATGTGTTTCAGTTCTTCGTCAACTTTTTCGAAAGTCCACGATAAACGCATTGAGTTTTGAGTCATTTCGAGACCCGAAGTAGCAACGCCACCAGCATTGGCAGCTTTACCGGGAGCATACAGCACCTTCGATTCGAGGAAATACTCAACTGCATCGGGAGTACAAGGCATATTGGCTCCTTCGGAGATACATATACATCCGTTTTTCATCAGGTTTTTGGCATCGTCAAGGTTCAATTCGTTTTGTGTTGCACAGGGTAATGCAATGTCAACTTTTTGTTCCCATGGGCGTTTGCCTGGATGAAATACTGCATTGGGGAAACGTTCGGCATAGGGAGCAACGATATCGTTGTTAGATGCGCGGAGTTCAAGCATAAAGTCGAATTTTTCTTGTGAATTGATTCCATCAGGATCGAAGATATATCCATCGGGACCTGAAAGGGTAACAACTTTTCCACCCAGATCGGTAACTTTCTGGCATGCACCCCACGAAACATTTCCAAAACCGGATACAGCAACAACTTTGTTTTTAAAGTCAAGACCACGTGTTTGCAGCATATTCTGTGCAAAATATACATTACCAAAACCTGTAGCTTCCGGACGACCCAATGAGCCTCCCCAGGTAGCGCCTTTTCCGGTAAGAACTCCGGTAAACTCGTTGCGCAAGCGTTTGTATTGACCAAACATATATCCTATTTCGCGACCACCTACACCTATATCACCGGCCGGAACGTCGGTATCGGGACCAATATGACGGAATAATTCCGACATAAAACTCTGACAGAATCTCATGATTTCGAAATCGGATTTACCTTTTGGGTTGAAATCGGAACCACCTTTACCACCACCCATGGGCAATGTGGTAAGTGAGTTTTTAAAGATTTGTTCAAATCCTAAAAATTTCAAAATTGAGAGATTTACACTGGGGTGAAAACGCAAACCACCTTTGTAAGGACCAATGGCACTGTTGAACTCGATACGGTATCCTCTGTTTACCTGTACTTCGTTTTCGTCGTCTAACCAAGGAACTCGAAACATGATAACTCTTTCGGGTTCTACCAATCTTTCGAGGATTTTTGCATCACGATATTTGGGATGCTCTTCGATAAAGGGAATAAGCTTTTCGGCTACTTCCTGCACTGCCTGAATAAACTCGGGTTCTCCCTGATTTTGGGATTTCACCTTGTCCATAAATGATTTTACTTTTGCTTCCATGCTTTTGTTTGTTTAGAAATTGTACGTATTTTATAATAAGTATGCAAGTTTAAGAATTAATTCGCATATATCTACCGAATCCTTTCCCCTATTTGCCAGCAACATATCAATGTAGTACGCTGATTTACTGAATATTACGCGACATTTGAAACTGTTTTACAACAGTACATGACGAATATCATCATTTTCAGGCTTTGTGCAGGGCAAAGATTTTACCCGGCAATGATTTCACTACTCCCTTAAATTCAAGTTCCAGTAAAATACAACTCAGTCGCCCGGTCTGGAAACCGGTTTTCGACATCAACTGGTCGATGTCGGAATATCCGTCTTGCTTCAGCACTTCTACAAGTACAGTTTCGTCGTCGGAGAGTTTCGTTTCAGGCCTAAGTTCAAAACTTGCCTGGCCTGCCTTTGGCAATCGAGGTTTCCAACCGGTGATATATTCCAAATCGTCGATGCTTTCGATAAGAGCTGCCCTGTGCGATTTTATCAATAAGTTACAACCATTGCCTCTCCTTGTATCAATTCTTCCGGGAACAGCAAATACATCGCGGTTATATTGATTTCCGAAATCGGCGGTAATCATGGCGCCTCCTTTTCTACCCGACTCTGCAATAATGATGGCCTTCGATAAACCGGCAATAATTCGATTTCTTTCAACAAAATTAGCTGGAACTATTTTACTATTATGGTTATATTCAGTAATAACAGCACCTGCCGATGCAATAATGTCCTTGGCAAGTTGTGCATGTTCGGCCGGATAAATGGTTTCGAAGCCATGCCCTACCACCGCCCAGGTTGACAGCTTGTGCCGCAGTGCTGCATTATGTGCAGCCGCATCAATACCAAAAGCGAGCCCGCTAACAACCACGGCATCGGGGTGCCTTTCGGCAAGTTTACTGATGAAATCGTCGCAAAACTCTTTTCCCCAGCGGGTAGAATTGCGCGTTCCTACCACAGCAATTTTCTTTGGGTTCGAAAACTGCGGTTGCCCTTTATAATACAATACCAGTGGAGCATCGAGGCATTCTATCAAATCGCTCGGGAAATCACTGTCCCAGTAAGTAATATATTGTATTTCGTTGTTTGCAATATACTCCAATTCTTCTTCGGCTAATTCAACTGCGCGCATGCGATTCCTGGTGATTTTCGAAGCCAAATAATCGCCAATCCCGGGTATTTTTCGCAAAACCGCAGGTTTTTCGGCAAAAACAGCTTCTACACCACCCGTATAAGCAACCAGTTTTTTTGCCGACACACAGCCAATGCCAGCAATCATCGATATGGCTATTTTGAAAACCTCGTCGTAATTACCTGCCATTTACTACAGCATTGAGTTCAGACTTTCGATGAGGTCGTTTTTTTCTTTTTGCGTAAGCGATGATAAGCTTACCGGTTTAAACCGTGCGACACCCTGAGGAGTTCTTACATACAATATTAATTGCTGACGCAATCCAAAAACTGCCGGTTTAACTTCGTATTTAACAAAATTATTCTTGGCAATCTCTATCGAGTAATTTCCGTGCGACAAAGGCTGTAATGTCATGTAGCGCAAAATTATTTTACTGCCCTCGTTATTATAAAATATATAACAATACTTTTTCAAAAAGAAGAACACCATAGCCAACAACAAGAAAACAGCCATGGCTATTTCGAACATGTGATTCGACGACCATGAATAAATCAGACTAAAAACGATTAATGCCAGACATACCAGCGTAAACATCATAAACCCCAACCTAATACGGGTCGAAATTTCTTTATTGTTTATTATCATATTTTTTTTCTCCTCTTCTTCGGTTCAATTCTATTTTTATCAGTTCTATTTCGCGCTTCGATTGTTTCGACACACTCGAATTCTCCTCAATCCTGCGCATCATATATGGTATAACCTCACTTACCTTACCGTACGGGATATATTTTATCACATTAAATCCATCGTTTGCCAACAAATTCGAAATATGATCGGCCATACCATATAATTGTGCAAAATAAACTCTTTTATCGTTTTTCGCCAAACCTTTTTTCTCAATAATATCAACCAACAGTGAGCAACTTGTTTCGTTGTGTGTTCCGGCAAACAAAACCAGATGGCCGATGTTGTCCACAATCACTTCAAGTGCATTGTTAAAAGCCGAGTCGGTTTCTTCTTTTGTGCCAAAAACAGGCGAAGGATAGTTCATAGCTTTAGCCCTCGCTCTTTCTTTTTCGAGATACGCCCCACGAACCAATTTAATTCCGGCCACATACCCGTACTTCGCCGAATCTTCGATAAGATGTTGCAGATATGCCGGCCTGTTGGAGAGATACATTTGCAGCGTGTTAAATACTACCGCTCTCTGCTTGTTGTATTTTCGCATCATGTTTTCGGTTACGCGATCAACAATATGCTGATATTGAAAATCTTCGGCATCGACCAATACCGAAAGACCAGCAGCTATAGCCGCTTCAACAATCAGTGTAAAACGGAATTCGAAATGTTGTAAATCTCTATTATCATTATCTAACTCAGTAATTAAATCAAGGTTTGCCAGTGCAGTGGGTTTGAACACACAGAACTGTATAATACCACTTTGCGACGACAATTTAATAGCTTTAAGTACCTCTTGAAGCGTATTGGCATATGCAGTATTACTCGTTTGCATTTCTACCGAATAATCGGGCAGGGAACCAACACCCCATAACGACATTTCTTTTGCTGTATGAATGCACTGCTCTATAGTTTCGCCACCACAATACTGAACAAATATCGTATTACGAAATAACCATGAAATTGGTAAACGCATTTTTCGAAAAAAGCTCAAAAAAATGCTTCCTGCGAAGATTAGAGCAGTGCTTCGAAGCATTTTTAGATAAATTAGCCTTCGTTTTAACACAGAATTACTCAAATTTCGATAGGCAATGGCTGTTAATTCAAAGTTCATAGAATATGTTAATAAAGGTTTTTTATGCTGATTGATTGAGTGTTAACAAGTTTTTTATTAACATTGTTTTCACTTCTTTGTTAATTTTTTTTAATTTTGTTATGAATTATTAAAAATAATTGCTTTTTTTGTAAATATAATTTATTCGATTAATTTTGTTTAATTGATACCGAAAGTAAAATGCCTATGAAATCAAAGAATTTTACCAGTCTGTTATTACTGATGTTTGTGGTAGTGCTACCTATGCTGAATGGTTGCAAAAAAGGTGAAGAAGATCCTTTCTTTTCGATTCATACCCGAAAAGCCAGAGTAACCGGTGTATGGGATATCAATTACTTTAAATCGGATATAAAAACCATCTATGGTGAAGGAACAAATCAGATACGAACAGTTACAGAAATAAGCGGAACGAATTGGAAAGAAACCGTTTATATTCTTGGCAGCGACGAATCGGAAGAAACAAAAGGCAAGATACTGAACTTCAAAATTAAATTCGACAACAACGGTCTGATGAATTACATTTTCGAGTACCAAGTTGTGGAACGTGTAGTTGATGAGGATTTGGGTAGAGATACTACCATTACAACAACTATTAAAAAAGAATTTTCGGGAACATGGAATTTCTTGGCCGGAATTGACGAATATAATAATAAAGAGCGTTTGGCTTTGGTTATACAGGAAGAAAAATTCCTGAAAATTGTTTCCAAATATACTATTGACCCGGATGATGATGAAGCTGTAGGAGTAACCTTTACACAACGTGAAGCTTACACCCGACGCTATGCCAATGGAGAGATGAGTACCATTTGGATCCTAAGAATGCTGAAGAATAAAGAAATCATCATGGATCAAAACATCAACGACCTGATTGTTACTACCGATGTTTTTGGCAATGGTAATTCTATTTCGGAAGTGGGTTTAAAGACCCAGACTTTGGTTAGAGAATAAAAACACTACTATAATGTTGAAAAAAAGGATGGCCTAGCCATCCTTTTTTTATTTAATCAATTTGTAGTTGGTATATTGCCCCAACTTCAGGTGCAGGCGCTTGTCGATAAATCGTTTAAACTTGTCTTTGCACCTCACTTTGTTAAACGAAATATCGTAGTCGAACTGCCAGTTTTTGGCAGCAATACGTTGTTGCATTACCTGCGGGTGTGAACCCTCGAAATGCGATAAGGCATCTATTTGAGAATAATCGAACGTTTCAGCTTTAACAACATTTTTTTCGACCCAATCATCGTTATGCCACAGCTTATTAAAATCTTCCTGCTTACGTTGCATCGCCCGCGGGTCTTTTACCCAGCCGTAATGGTAAATATACGCATCGATGGCTTTTACATTGAGTGGCCGGTTGTTATCTTTTCTGAAGCCCTGAGCATCGCGGTAAGAATACGTGTTTTTATTATTCTTAATTACTCTGATTTCGTTGCGGTACCAACGATACGATTCGCCTACATAATCGTAAGAGCCGTAAAAATGAAGATAATGAAACAACAATCCATCTACACGTTCATCGTCTTTATATTTCAGCATAGCCTGTCGAATCACCGGCAGATACTTTTCGTGCACCACTTCGTCGCCTTGAATATAGAAGCACCAATCGCTATCGCTACCGATTGACCTGAATGCCTTATCGGTTTCAACAGCCAGCACCCTGCCTCCTTCTCTAAGAGTGTCGTCCCATTCCGTATCTACAATGCGAATTTTTTCGGGACAAACAGAAGCAATAATATCCCTTGTGTTATCTTCTGATTTTCCTACCGCCACTACAACATCATCGCATATTGGCAAAATCGACCTAATGGCTTCAACCACCGGATAATCGTATTTTTCGGCATTTCTTATAAAGCTAAAACCTGAAACTTTCATAGCCCTTGCGTATTAGTAATTTTGCAAAACACTTCCTCGAAGGCTTTTTTAAAATTGTGCCTGCTCTCAATTTTCCACTCCTGCAAATTTGTTAAACACGAAAAATCAATGCGGTTTAATTCAGACTGCTGTATCACACTAAATTGATATTTCTCTTTCATTACACGAGCCAAGTATTCTTGTTCGGGTTGCCCTGGAGTAGGCACCAACAAGGCCTTTCTGCCCATAACAGCCAAATCCATTAGGGTAGAATACCCACTTCGACATACTATTGCATTGCATTCGCTAATATACCGGCTTAGCATTGCTCTGCCTGCTACATCAATAACTTTAAAATTATCGGGATATAATATTTCGCCTTTTGAATTTGCACCTCTAACCAAAATCACCTGCCCATGATATGATGCAAAAACATGCACCAACAACTTTTCGAAGATGCTGCGTTGCGGCTCCGGTCCCGACAGGAGCAATAGTATAGAACTGATTTTCACATCATGTAGAACCGGCCTTGCAAGAGCACTCAAAAAGCCAATATATTGCACATTGTCGGGAACCTTATTATGCGATAAATTTTCTGACAAGTTTTCTACTCCTTGGTTATCAGGAACAAAGCAATAATTGTATGTAACAATAATGTTTCGATGAACGGCACTTGCCAGACGGCAAAAAAAGGAAGGGTTTCCGGTTCCGGCTCCCGGATGAATCTGGTGAGTAATATAAACCGAACTACAAGATCTACTTCTTACTCCGGGGCGATTGTCAGAAATCACCAGATTGATGCGGTGCTGTTTTACATATTTTTCAATTTGCCTGTGATTTTTATAAAAAGCTATTGCAATTAGAGGAATTTGCCCGAGCAGACACAATATTTGCCGTTTTCGATGCGAATATCTGATTACAGGAGCAGGAATCTCGATGTAATCTAACTGAGGAAAGCATTGCCTCAGATAGGTTAACGAGCGGCCATTACCTGCAATGCTAACATAGTGATTTTCGGTTAACAAATAATCAATCACAGGCACCATACGGGTAGCATGCCCCAAACCCCAGTCGAGAACACCAACCAAAATATGTAGCCTGGTTGGTGTCATGGCGTTAACATTACCCTAAAACCACCGGCCTCGATTTTGGTTTTAATTGCCTGTAGTTCATCAACAGAAATTTTCTGCAAACCCTGCTCGGGTGTTTCTCTATCGATAGAATAAATCATTACTTCGTCGGGCTGAATACACTTCAGTGCCCCGATATAGGCATCAAGCTCTGTGGAGGTTGTATTGTCAATACTTCTGCCCCCAAACTGTCCACGTACAAACATGGTTTGAACAATTTTTTTATGTGGGAATGCGGCAATATCGTTAATGATTTGTTGTATATGTAAAGGCTCGAAGCACTTGTTCAACAATTCGAAGGTTTCCTGTATCGCTGTATCAAGTTTCAATATGGGTTTATCGACACAGCCAAGAGCCTTCACTACATCGGCATTGTTGAGAGTGGTGGCATTTGTAAGCACAGCAACCACAGCCTTGGGTGCCAGTTGGTTGCGCAGTTCTATCACTTTTTGGGTGATAAACAGGAAATCGGGATGCAAGCTAGGTTCTCCGTTTCCTGCAAAAGTAATGGCATCGATGCATTCGCCTATGTTGCTTTGGTGTGTTAATACATGTTGAAGTTCGCTAACGATATCGGCAGCAGCCGGAAATATATCACTGTTGTCGTAACGCGCCGTGAGACCGCATTCACAATAAATACAATTAAAATTGCACCATTTGGCGTTTACCGGTAACAGGTTCAAGCCAAGCGAACGCCCCAAACGACGCGACCTTACCGGACCAAAAACAAGATTTTTAAACAAGAATCCACCCATATTATTCATTTTCTCTCAGGTAAAAAACAAAACCATTTTTCTCGCCAATAATTTGAAGAAACGGAAATTCATTCACTATCTCTTCTTTTTTGGTATTCTTACTGATAAAGTAGGCAGGTTTATCGATATTGCCATACAACAACCAATTTGTATTGCTCACACTATCGTGTGATGGCATGGGCTTTTCGAAATAATACAACTCGGCATACGACTTATATCCCAGAGTCTTCACATAACAATCGTGCTGAGGCAGCGACTTAAAAAACGCTATAGCAGCATGTTGCGTATAGGCTTCAGCCCGGGGCACAAACAAAACCATGGCTCCAAAATGAAACATGGCTAATGAGGCAGCAAGCGCTATTGTAGGAACAATGCGTTTTTCGCTATTTATGCGAATTACGTAAAACAGTATTCCCCCTAGCAACAATAGCGCAACAATCCATTCAAAACCCAGCCAATTGGCATCGGCCTGCAGATTAGCCATGGCAAATTGATCGTTTATGAGGTTCTTATCGATGATGAAGTTTCTCAATCGCTCAATTTGCGAAAAAACAACCAACCCAACAGTGTAAACAACACCCATCGAAATAAGTACTATTTTTTCGAAGATTTGCAACTTATCTTTTTTCCCGGTTATACGATACACCTGCAAAGCAGCCAAGAAACTTAACGGGAAATAGCACATCGAGGAATAGTGCAGAATTTTGGTTTCTACAATCGTGAAGAGAATAAGAACAACCAAAAATAAGACTATCATCCATTGTCGCACAAATAACACAGGGTCGGGATGGTCGTAGCTTCGAAAAAAACCGCGAAGAGCAAAAATAGAAGCCGGAAAGACACCAAAAAACAACACAACTACGTGATATAACACAAAACCACCATGTCCGGCATCCTCGGTACTAAACAATCGTATCTGGTAATCGATAAAATCGCGGATTACATCAAGATTACCGTTCAGCATTTGCAGTATAAACCATAATCCACCTACCATTGCAAAAACCACAATAAACAACAACAAATGCATAATTTTAAAATAGACCCTGGCCCTCTGAACCACTAAAATGGCCATGTAACTAAGCAATACTATGAGAATGGCCACCGGACCTTTTGTTAACACTGCGAGCCCGAGAAAAAGTGCCGAAAGAAAAATAAGCAGCAGTTTATTGGCTTTAAACTTGCCTGAATACAGCAACAGGAACCAGAAACTCAGGAAAATAAAAGCATTAAACCAAGGATCGATAATCCCCGATTTAAAATAGAAAAAAGGAAGCAGTGAGCATGCATAGCAAAGCGACCATATCAAGCCAAAACGCTGATTGTACACCCTCCTGCCCGAAAAATACAGCATCAGTAACACCACAATGCCACATACTGCATTGGGAAAACGGGCAGCAAACTCGTTTACACCAAACAGTTTCATCGAAACTACCTGCATCCATATAAACAATGGTGGTTTCTCCCAAAACACCTTGTAGTCGATTTGAACATCGAGGTAATTACCGCTTACAATCATTTCGCGTGCCGATTCGGCAAAATTGATTTCGTCCCAATCGAACAAATGCACTCCACCATTGAACGGGATAAAAAACAGCGCCGCAACCAGCATCAAAAACAATACATTCTTGTCGAATTTTATTTTCGCGAACATAGCTTTATAATTGAAGTTTCCCAGGTATTGGGTGTAAAACGAAAAACCACAACGCTTATAAGCAGCGCAGTAACGGTGCCTAACAATGCCCCTGCCATCACATCTTCGAAGAAGTGCATCGACAAATATATGCGCGTATAGGCAATACAGGCAGCAAACAAAACACACAGTATTTTAAACCAGTACTTTGCATATAACATTGAAACACAACACATCAAAGCAAAAATGGTAGTAGCATGCCCCGACGGAAAGCTGAAATACTGATGCAATTCAATATTCTCAACCAAATTTAAACCAGGCATCGAATCAAGATAATAGGCAGGGCGCATATAATCGGCAAAAGCTAAGCGCTTGAGCACCTGCACAAACAAACCACTACATGCACCTGTTATTGCTGTTACAAGCGATAAGCGGGTGTTTATGGATGCTAATACAATAACAAAAACCACTATCGCCCATCCTGAAGCCAAATGGGTAAGTAAACTCATCAGCCCATCAATAAAAAGCGTATGACGGGCATTGAGCCAAATATGCAACGAAAACCTATCGCTTAGTATAGCCACAACTAATCCCGTTAACAACAAGAACAAAGTTGCAACTACAAATACCCCAATACGTTTCCAAATGCTTTTCATGAAACAGTTACACTATTATGCCTCAAAGTTAACAATCATACAATTATACGCTACAATAAACGTCGAAAACGGCTTTCGTTGGTGAGTTTCATTTCGGCAAGATTTATATTTTCGAGCAATACTACACCCGGTTTGCTATTGGGCACGAAGCTTCCAAGCAGGTGACTGAGACCCAATGCCCTGGCAGCATTTGAGGTACTCCACGTAAGTATTTCAACAACAGACAAATTGCTGTTAAAGCGTTGCAAAAGCTTGAGTTCATCAATAAAATATGTGCTGCTGTTACTCGCCAACGAATCGGTACCAATAACAATGTTTGCCCCCGATTTACGGAGCAATTCAATGTCGGGCAGCGTATTTTCGATGTACATATTGCTTTGCGGGCACAAGCAAAAATATACCTCTTGCCGATTGAGATTGTTAAACAGCAATTCAACAATCTCGCGGTCTACACAGGTATTGTGAACCATCACTAATCTGCTTGCCTTGGTAATATCCCGTAGCCATGATATCAAATCGTGAAATTTAGGTTGTGAAAACATTTTCGATTTTTCCTGTAAAAGAGTACCCAGCTCACCGCTACCCTCCTGCAACCACTCTTTTTCGTGCATCGACTCCATAAAATGAATACTATACAATGCTTCCGGTTTGAGTTGCAACTTATTAAACAACAACTGGCTAAGCGCATAGAGCGAATGCGGCGAAATGCCTGCCGCCAGACCTGATTGTGAAAAACAAGTCAGCATTTGTTGGGCGCTACTCCAAATTGTTGACGCATCAACGGGTCTCACACCAAATATTTCGAGCATGGTATGATAGTAGATTTGGCTGGTTTTTTTAATTTCGATAGTGTCGACAGTATTACTGATATCGAGAACAGCCTGAATACCTTGTCCATACATGATAGCATCGAGAGCTCTCGATTTTTCTAATCCTGCATCATGTAATGTACCGCTACTTCTTAAATCAGCCATTTCTTTTATGAAACCGGGCAAACCTATACCCTGTGGAATTGCTCCTTGAAGTGCTGCCAATTCAAGATGCTGGTGCATATTGATTAAACCGGGTAGAATTATTCCACTATGCATTTGCAGTGAATTAACTTCTCGTGTATTAAGTGCATCAGAAGTAAGCGAAACTATTCTACCGTCGTCGCCAACTTCAAGTATGGCGTTTTGCAGCAATTTTTTTCCATCGAAAATATATTGGGCAGAGAATTTTTTCATCATCTAACATAAAAGGGGCATAATACCTGTTGGCTACCAACCCATTAACTCAGCCTTTTTGTGATTCAGCTTTTCAACTGCTTCGGCATAAATCAGTTTAAATTCAATCATATTGTGATGGGTATAATACAGAACACTCTTTTGAAATTGTGTGCTGGTTGTGCCATGCTTTGCAAACACCGAGCTATATAACACTGTGTCGGCAGCCAAATCTTTTGGGGGAACAACAGCGGCAGTAAGTAAGCCATCGGCTAAGTGTAAATCGCATAAAACATCAACCATTTGCTCATGCCCCAACACATCCGAAGGAACAGGCCCTGGTTTATGATGGGTGCTGCACGAAACAAAAAGCAGCAACAACACAAAAACCGAGATTTTTATTTTGGAAAGACTCATATTTGAACGTCTTTAATCTTCTTATACAACTTCGAGGCAAACACAAAGTCGTTTAACTCCTGATTGGTACTATTAAATATTTCGGATTTATTACCCTGCCACCAGTTTTTTCCCTCAAATATAAATATTATCTGGTCGCCAATTTCCATGATAGAATTCATGTCGTGTGTGTTCACAACGGTTGTAATATTGTATTCTACAGTTAGCTCTCTGATGAGATTATCAATCACTATCGAGGTTTGAGGATCGAGGCCACTGTTGGGTTCATCGCAAAACAAATATTTAGGGTTCATAACAATAGCTCTGGCTATAGCAACCCTCTTTTGCATTCCTCCACTAATTTCGGCCGGATATTGATGATTGGCATTCACAATATTGACACGTTGCAAACAAAAGTTTACCCTCTCGATTTTTTCGGCACGACTCATCTCCGAGAACATATTCAATGGTAACATAACGTTTTCTTCAACAGTTAACGATGTAAAAAGGGCTCCACCCTGAAACACCAGCCCCATCTCCTGCCTGATTGCCCGTTTTTCGCGAAAGCCGGCTCTCGAATATTCACGATTGCCATACCAAACTTCGCCACTATTAATACCGTGTAACCCAACAATCGATTTTAAAAAAACAGTTTTTCCCGAACCACTTTTACCAATAATTTGATTCACTTTTCCCGGTTCAAATTCGGCCGAAATATCGAACAACACTTGTTTTCCACGAAAGCTTTTCGATATGTTTTTCACTGTTATCATGTAAGCAGCAACTGTGTGAGAACCAGGTCGAAAAATAGCACAAGAATTATACTATATACCACAGCCCTTGTGCTGCTTCTACCCACTTCGAGAGCCCCTCCCGAAGTGTAATATCCGTGATATGCCGAAACCGAGGAAATAATAACCGCAAAAACAACCATTTTTATCACCGAGTAGGTAACATAAAAGGGAATAAAGTAGTAATGCAAACCATATAAATAGTCGGGCATGGCAACAATACCGGTAACAAACGTCAAGGCATATCCCCCAATTATACCCAGAAATATACTCAGCAGATTGATAAGCGGGAATGTAATAACAGCAGCAATTATTTTTGGAAAAATCAAATATCCGGCACTGTTTACCCCCATCATCTCGAGAGCATCAATTTGCTCGGTGATGCGCATGGTTCCGATTTCGGAGGCAATATTTGAGCCTACCCGGCCGGCCAATATCAAACAAATTACCGTGCTCGAGAATTCAAGTATCATGGTATCGCGCACACTGAGCCCTATTAAATATTTGGGGATAAGCGGATTTACAAAATTGATGGCCATTTGAATGGTTAATACCGCGCCCATAAACACCGAAACGATGGCTACAATGCCCACAGAATTTAGCCCGATGCTGTCGATTTCCGACATAATCTGTTTCAGATAAATGCGCAAACGCTCCGGTTTACGAAACACTTTGAACATTAAGGCAAAATACCTCCCTATATGAAAGATGAAGTTCATAGAATATTCCTGTTTAACAAAATTATTATTTATGTTCGATTATCGAAAATATTTTTCTTTATTTGATAAGTTTTTATTCAAGAGTATCAATTAATATGAATCAGTACAATTATTGCGTGATTATGGCAGGCGGTATCGGTAGCAGATTTTGGCCGGTAAGCACCAACGAAATGCCAAAACAATTTCTCGACATTTTAAACAACGGAAGAACGCTGATACAGCAAACATTCGATAGGTTTGCAAAGATAATTCCGGCAGAGAACATACTGGTGGTAACCGGTAGCGAACATAAGCATTTGGTAACCCAGCAACTACCCGAAATACCTCAACAGAATATTTTGGTTGAACCCATGCGCCGCAACACGGCTCCATGCATTGCCTATGCCACATACATCATCATGCAACGCCATCAGAATGCAAGCATTGTGGTATCACCATCTGACCATTTGATTGTTGACGAAGATGAATTTTTAAATAATATTCAGAAAGGTCTGGGTTTTGTTACGCAATACAAGGCATTGCTTACCCTTGGTATTACACCTGACAGGCCTGCTACGGGCTATGGTTACATACAAATTGACACCGAGACCAATTATGGCAGCTACAATAAAATTAAATCGTTTACCGAGAAACCCCATCTTGAGCTTGCGAAGTTTTTTGTTAAAAGCGGTGAGTTTTATTGGAATTCAGGAATTTTTCTATGGTCGCTGCCAAGTATCAGAAAAGCCTTCGAAAGTTACATGCCCGAATTGCTGAACCTATTCGAAGAAAACAAACATGCATTTGGTACCGACAAAGAAAATGAAGTATTGAATAAAATTTATTCCGATGCCAAAAGCATTTCGATCGATTATGGGGTAATGGAAAAGGCTGATAACGTATATATGCAAGCAACCAAGTTTGGTTGGTCCGATTTAGGAACATGGAACTCGGTATATACTGTTTGTGAGAAAGACGACAATCAGAACGTAAGCCACGGCGACAGCATTGCCTTATTCGACAGCAATGGAAACTATGTGTATATGCCCGAAGGGAAACTGGCTGTGATAAAAGACATCGACGATTTCATTGTGGTTGATTCGGGCGACACATTGCTGATTTGCAAACGCGATAACGAACAACTTGTTAAGGAATTATCGGCCGAAGCAAAATCGAAATTTAACCTGTAGAAAACAAAAATGCCGGTAAAGCCGGCATTTTTGTAAAATATATAACCAATATATTAATATTCCCACTGGTCGTGTTCGTACACAAATAGCATATCCTGAATTCTCTCTCCCTCGCGTATAGCTTCTATGCCCATGAGATATTGATCAATGAAGCGATTATCATATACATTTGTTTCTGCATAAATGAAGCTACTGAACAATCTTTTAAAAAATATATCATCGAAGCATAATCTCTCAGCATCATTTTTATTACCACTACTGTTAAATACCTCATGAGTCACGAATATTTTTCGAAAATGTGGGTAATGAATCCAAAAGAGACCTGTAGGGTACCCATTATTAATATTCTCAGTTATAGCCAATGGAGCTAAAGCAATTATTCGAACATCCATTACAGAACGCTGCTTATCAAAAACCCACTCTTCCCACATAAAGAACGCTTTTATTTCATTACTACCAATTGGAATATTGAGTTCAAATTCAACCGGTTGCAAATCACCATACTCATCAGGTTCATAACGTGTTTCTATTTTGGTATATGTTCCAATTCTTTCTATTCCAGCTGTATCTTTTCTTGACACATACCAATTTGTCATATCAATACTTTGCTTTCGATAGTCATAGCATGGGTATTCCTTTTGCTTAATACCGACATCTAAAATAACTGAATACAAAGATCTACGCGACCTATCAGGCTGCAGACCTTCAGCCGCTAAGTATTCTATTGTTTCGGTAGGAAAATATAGAGGATGATTGCGTTTTTCATTTAAGTCAATATATCGTAGAACTTTCTTTGAATACATAGCATCAGCCTCTCTTATCAATTGATAAGGCACCTCCTTTCTAAGCACATCGTTTTCTCTAGGAAATGCACCGTCCAAAACTACTTTGTCATTAACGGTTGTGTCTCGCTGAGCCCAAACATTAACTGAAAGAGCTATCGAAATAAATAAGAGAATCTTTGTTTTCATATCATTTATTTTAGAGGACTACAAGACTTATTCCTTCGGCAGTAGCTGGACCACTAGCCGTATTAACCCTGATTTTGGAAAATTGCACAATTGTACCCTTCCTAACTGAATTTCTTACAGCTGTAGCAGCGGCATTATTATCAGCAATTTTTTGTCCATTTATTGTAAAGGTCTGGGGCATACCACCAGGCACTGGGATTTCGATTGAGAACCCAATAACAGAATATGAAGCGTTTTGATATATAAAGCCTGGTTGCGGAGCTGCCTTTAATGGCGTATTAATTAGTTCATTTAAAGTAACACTACTATTAGTCCTGATAGTACCTAGTAATATCATCGGTGAGGGAACATTCTTAATACGGAATGTTTCTGTTCCAATGGTTTTACCATCAGCATTTACTGAAACCTTTACTTCTTGAATACCATTTTGAATATTATAAATAATATATTCACCCGCCTTTGCTCCTCTTTTCACTTGAGCTCCATGTGCAACTACATTCAAAGATTCCAGTGCATACCCAGCAGCAGCAACCCTTACAGGATTCTCAATACCTTTGTAAACCACAAGTAATTCGGTAGGAGAAACAGTAGCCGAGGTGGCGCCCACCTTATAGGAAGACGTGAAAGGCATCCACATGGTTCTGATGTTCGACTTATACTGGATAAGACCACCATAGGTATAGTCGCCAACACCACCGGTAGTTTCGTAAACACCGGCACCATAGTCGTCAAGAGGCAAAGTATCGTACTTAAGTCCGTCTTTTAGTTTATAATCCCAAAAACCATCGACCAATACAGAATCGTAGTAGGGAGCCTGAGTTGTTAACCAAACTGTGGGTCGCATTGAGGTATCTTGTGCTCCAATAAAAATATTGGCAGAATAGGTTCCTCCAGCAATCACATAACCCGATTTTGCATTAACCAATGCGTTCAAGCGAGATATACGAATATCTAAAGCTGTGGTTTCGGCATTCAGATAGGCAATCATATCGGCTTCGGCATTACGGATATCAGCTTGCAGCTTTGTAAGCAGTGTAATGGTACCCACCATCGGCATACCTTCGCACAATGCAGCATACCATTCCTTGGTTTCGGTTTTTTCGGAAGATACCTTTTTGGGAGTATTCAAAGAGTGAAACACATTATGGTAAGTAGTGCTCGAAGTATCTTTTATAAACGATAAGGAAAAGTTCCTGAAATCATCAACCTTTTGCATCAGAATAGGGCCTTTTCCACCCCTGCCCTGACCAGGCAGCATAATTTGTGGAGCGGCTTCCAATTCGGAAAGTTTCATCCCTTCGGCTCTAATGGCTTCGGTGTGTTCGCCACCCTGAGCTGAAGTCATAATTTCAATTTTCAGGTCTTGTACATACTTAAACAATTCGTTTGCACGACGTTGTATTTCTAAAGCATTATCCCATGTAGCCTGAAATTTTTCGGGCTGGGCCATATACGCTTTGTTAAGAGAGTTATATAAACCTACTGTTTTCTCTTCAAAGTTTTTTGTAGTAGTTTCCATACTTTCGTTCACGGCAACGAAAGCAGTCAATACCTCGTTCGACACGTTCAACGCAAGTAGCGCTGTGTAGAAGAGGTACATCATACCTATCATTTTTTGCCGTGGGGTTTCCGGACAATTTGTTGCACCCATTTTTTATTGTTTTAAATAATTCAACAAAACATTCAAAATTAATCCTGAACTTTTACGTTCATGGCAGCCAGCATATTACCATAAATAGTATTCATGGCAGCTAAGTTCTGACTGAGGCGGCCGATTTCTTCGCGATATTTTTTGGTATCGGTGGCAGAATCTTTCAAATTAGCCATGATTTCATCAAGGCCGCTGTATAATCTCTTGGACGCTTCGAATTGTTCGTTGGTACCTTGCAACTGTAGTTCGTATACACTGTTCAAGGCGGTTAAATTTTTGGTCATGCTTTCGAGCTGGTTCACATAAGTTTTGCCATGCTCGGTGGTGCTTGAATACTCCTGATTCAATGCCTCAGCCATTTTAGTATAACTTTCAGAAAGTGCTTTGCCCGAAGAACTCACCATTTCGGAGGAATCGGTGTAGGTTGAAGCAAGTCTTTCGGCAGACTGATTCAGTTGTGATGCCGACTTACCATACACATCAGCAAATTCGCTAACTTTTGTTGAAGCTTTTTCGAAATTAGCAACATAGTTATTGGTTGCTACTGTTACATCGCTTACATCGTGAAGTTTTTCGGTGGTAGTATTCAGATTTTTCAAACCATTACCCAACTTCTCGAATAATTCAGGTGTAATTTCGGCATTTTCGATAAGGGCATCAAATTTTTCTAATGCCGATTTCTTGGAACTAACGGCTGATTTTTTGTCAACTTCGATGATTTCGTTTTCAACACCTGCCAATTCAGGATAAACCAAACTCCAGTCAACCTCCTCATGAGGTGGCTCAAATGCGGATAAAAAGAAGATTAGAGCTTCAACGGTCAAACCTACCATAAGCATGATACTGGCTCCCGGTAAGTGTTCGATTTTAAACAATGCACCCAACAGTACAACGGATGCACCCCAACCATAAACAAAACCCATGGTTTTTCTGAAGGCTTTACTTGTAACAATTTCGTTAAAATTCATAGTGTTTAGTGATTTATTGTATTAATACTTGGTTATTTAAAAATTTTCATTGTTAATATACCTGAGAGTACGAAGAACCATCTTCGCGGTGACGTCCTAAATAAGCACGAACGTTTCTGAATCCGATATACGACTTGGCGGTATCCTGAAACTCGAAGGTTCTGGTACCATTCTGCATGTAGTAAGCAACATCTTTCCATGAACCACCGCGAATCACTTTCTTTTTCAAAGCAGGAGGATCATCGGGATGTGCATAATATTGGTAGTCGGGATTCAGGTCGTGAGTAAAACTATAGGCCGATTCATCATAAGCATTGTTAGTCCATTCGGCCACATTTCCGGCCATATCATACAAACCCCACTCATTCGGATCGAAGGTAGCCACCATAAGCGTTTGCGAACCGCCATCGCCATAATAATTACCGCGGTTGGGTTTAAAGTTGGCAATAAAACAACCTACGTTATTACGTGTATATAAACCACCCCAAGGATACATTGAAAGGTCTAGACCACCGCGAGCTGCGTATTCCCATTCCGATTCGGTGGGCAAACGATAATCGTTCAGATAATGGTCGCCGGTTTCTCGTTGATAGGCATTTTTAAGATGAGTGCGCCAAACACTGAATGCAGAAGCTTGCTTCCAGTTTACACCAACAACGGGATAATGATCGTAGGCCGGATGCCAAAAATACATTTTGGTCATAGGCTCATTATATGAATAGGTATAGTCGCTCATCCAACAAAGCGTATCGGGATAGATATGCACTTTTTCGTGCATCAGATAATCGTAGCGGCCACCTACTTTGCGCGTATCGAAGTCATCCCATGGACGATTTTTATCAAGTTTCTCTCTGTCTTTTATCGAACCTTCATATTGCCCTGTTTCAGGATTAAAGTGATGTCCAATTCTTAAACCATGATCTTTCTCTCTATCGAACGTACGGACAACATCCTGATCGATTTTATTCCTTGATGTTTCGCGATAGCTGTGTTTTTGAGCAGCTTGTTTCAAATCAACCCAATAATATTCGTAGTATAAAGCATCAGTATTCAAATCAACCTGCCTGAAATAATGGTAGGCATTCTTCGGAGGAGCAATATACAACCTGCTTTGCAACTTATAACCACCACGCAACGACTGGTGCATCGGTATATCAACCGACATCAAATTATTCTTTAGTTCAAGTTCCGAATAATCGAGAGGGCCTCTCCAATTCAGAAATTTGAACCCGTCAACATCGGGGTCGTAACCATTCAGACTGATGTCGAAAAAGTCTTGCACATCGTCGGGGGCATTCGAAAAATCGATATAGAATTGGTTTGCCTCGTAGTTGGTATAGTCGGCATTATCGCTGGCCAGCACAGTAAGAGCCAACGAGTCGCGCACCCAGTACACAAATTGCCGGTACTCGGCATTGGTTATCTCGGTTTCGTCCATCCAAAAGCCCTGTAAGGTAACCGTTTTGGCTTGTGCTGTCATAGCATTTGACACATCCTGATCGCTGGGACCCATCTGGTATGATCCGGGAGGAATGAACAACATCCCGTAGGGATCGGGAGTGTACCATGTTTTTCTTTGTACACCTACTAAATCACCGCTGCCATAGTATCCACCGCAAGCAGTAATAAATAGAGCAAAGACCGAAATAATGATGAGCGACTTTCTCATATTACTATTGTATTTGTGCGACATTTTCAAAAAGCAATTTGTTTTACGTAATAATATTAATTTGGTTACAATCTTCTTACACTTCTATACCGACCCGGGTCGGAATTTATATCTACTCCGAAACAATAACGAACCATAATTTCGTGAGAACCACTAGAATAGGTACTCAAAGGTGAAAGTTCGATATCGTAGCAATAAGCAAAACTCAGACCATTCATTAAATAAATCCCCAACATTGGACTGATAGCATCGTTGTAGCGATAGCTAACACCTCCCCATATTTTTTTACTGTAAACGAATTGTCCATTAATTGTAAATTGTGTTGTTGCACCGTCGAACTGCATCAATACTGCCGGCCTAACTTCGAAGATAGGGTTGGGCAATTGATAGTTATATCCGGCCACCAAGTAATAATGTCTTTTAATGTAACTGGGTTTTTCGATATCGAAATTAATACTGGGCTGCAACAAGTGGGTAAACGACAAACCTGCATACATTTTATCGTATTTAAAAAATGCACCGAATCCCATATCGAAGGCTACCTTGCTTTCGGAATGAGGAACAGCAGGGTCGGTATAAACTGTACCGCCATTTAACGATTCGGGCGTAATCCAATCTCCGTCGATAACCCTGTTGATAAAACCCAGATTAAGGCCTATTCCCAAACTTCCGTAACCCAAATCTACCCGATATGAATACATCAAGTTCATGTATAAGTCCGATTGAAAACCAATCATATCCTGGGTTATGGACAGGCCAACACCGCTGTTGATTGAATTAAGGGGCATTTCAGCATTAAAAACTGTGGTAACCGGCCTACCGCTTTTACCTCCATTTAGAGGATTGCTGTTAAAACCAACATATTGTTGTCTGTGAACCGATGAAATACAAATTCCGTTGTTACTGCCGGCGTATCCGGGATTGTACGACAACTGATTAAATTCAAAGAGACTAAAATGAGGGTCGTTTTGAGCAAATATAAGACTTGCAAGCAGCACCAGTGAAATTGTTGATAATAATCTCCTCATAAACATAATTTTTTCTTTACAAACTTAATCTTTACTCATCAACGTTGCGGTAAAGAAATAACATTTTTTTCAAATTTCCAAACTTTATTAACATTTTTTTGTTGATAACTCAATTTTTGTTAACAAAGTACATCTTTACTGTCCTCTTCCCAACCAATCACTCACAATATTTCATCAAACTGCGAAATTTACAACAAATATTTTATTATACAAGTACTTCAACAAAAAAAAACATTTTTTTCACAATCTTAGTAACGACACAAACACGAAGTATAGTATATTTAATTTAATAATTTTGTTAAAATAATTTTATTTATAAACTTATTTAGTTAAAAATGAAATATATTACTTACTTGTTGATTTTTTGATAATTTCTAAACATTCTTCGAGACTGACCGTTTGGGGGTCGAAGTTTTTGGGAATTCTGTAGTTTTTATTCTGATATGAAATATAAGGGCCAAAACGACCTTTTAAAATTGTAAGGTCGTTCACTCCCTGAAATGAACGCGGGAACACATCGTTTGCATTGCTGTTGATGATTTCAACAGCTTTATCGTAGCTTATAGTGTAGGGATCATCTTTGGTTTTGCGCAACGAGATAAACTTACCGTTATACTTAACATAAGGCCCGAATTTCCCTATACCTATAATAATGTCATTTTCGTTGTATTTACCCAAATTTCGGGGCATTTTAAACAGTTCAATGGCTTCATCGATAGTAATCGTTTCAATATTCTGACTTTGTAGAAGGCTGGCAAACCGGGGCTGAGTTGTCTCTGAATTGTCGCCCATTTGAACAAATGCACCATAGCGACCCACTTTAACAATAAGAACTTCTCCTGTTTCGGGATGGGTACCCAGTTTACGTTCAAATCGTTGAGTGTCTTTATGCGACAGTGTTTCCTCGACACGACTATGAAATCCACTATAAAAACCATCAATCATTGAAGTCCATTCGAGTTTTCCTGCAGCAATTTCATCAAATTGCTTTTCGACCTCAGCCGTAAAATGAAAATCCATTATAGCAGGGAAATGCTCTATAAGGAAGTCGGTAACAAGGATTCCGATAGATGTTGGGAACAATTTTGCATGTTCGGCACCATACTTTTCAATTTTTACTCCCTCTTCAATTTTTCCCTTCTTCACACTGATATATTTCAAATCTCTTTCGTTAGGTTTCCGGTCTTGCCGTATCACATACCCGCGTTGCTGAATTGTGGAAATGGTGGGCGCATATGTTGATGGTCTTCCTATTCCGAGTTCCTCAAGTTTTTTCACCAAACTGGCTTCATTATATCTTGGTGGGTGAACGGAATACTTCTGCATCGCACAAATCTCGGTATAGAATAATGTATCGCCCTTCTTCATACGGGGTAATACGCCCTGCTTTTCATCCCCATTTTCCTCGTCGGTCGACTCAATATATAGTGTAAGAAAACCGTCGAAAACAATGACTTCGCCCTCGGCAATAAATTTGTGAGGAGATTTGCCAACAGATATTTCTACAATTGTTTTCTCGGTAATAGCTTCGGCCATTTGCGAAGCTATGGTTCTCTTCCAGATTAATTCATACAGTCGCTGTTCGGGCTTGGTTCCCTCAATAGTTTTCTGCTGCGCATAGGTGGGCCTGATGGCTTCGTGAGCCTCTTGTGCGCCCTTGGTTTTGGTTGTAAATTGCCTTGTTTTCAGATATTTATCGCCAAATTCAGATAATACTGCTGTTTTAATAGTCGACAATGCCATATTCGACAAACTCACCGAATCGGTTCTCATATAAGTAATTTTTCCACTTTCGTAAAGGCTTTGAGCAACCCTCATGGTTTGCGAAACAGAAAAATTGAGTTTTCGACTGGCCTCTTGCTGCAATGTAGAGGTGGTGAATGGAGGGGAAGGCGATTTTTTGCCCGGTTTCACCTGTAAATCGGTGATAGAAAAATCGGCATTACCGCAGCTCTCAACAAAAGCAGCGGCTTCTTCGAAGCTTTCGAAACGGGTATTCAATTCAGCTTTAAACGCCTTTCCGCCACTAACAAAATAGGCGTAAACTCTAAACTTGCTCTCGGAATTGAAAGCACCGATTTCTCGCTCACGGTCAACAATGAGTTTGACTGCCACCGACTGCACCCGACCCGCTGAGAGAGAAGGTTTTATTTTTTTCCACAATATTGGCGAAACTTCAAAACCAACCAATCTGTCGAGTACACGCCTGGCTTGCTGCGCATTTACCAGATTATTGTTGATTTCGCGGGGCGATTCAACAGCTCGGGCAATGGCCTCTTTCGTAATTTCATGAAAAACTATTCGCTTGGTGTTGCCAGGTTTCAGTTTTAACTCCTGTGCTAAATGCCATGCTATTGCCTCTCCTTCTCGGTCTTCGTCGGAAGCCAACCACACGAGTTTTGCTTCTTTTGCCAGTTTTTTCAATTCGGCAACCACTTTTTTCTTATCGGGCGAAACAATATAATCGGGCTGAAAGTTATTCTTGACATCAATGCCCAAATTCTTTTTCGACAAGTCGCGAATATGACCAAAACTAGATGTAACCAGAAAGTTTTCGCCTAAAAATTTTTTAATTGTTTTTGCTTTCGCAGGAGATTCTACAATAACCAGATTTTCTTCCATCGGCTTAATTTAATTCAGAAATGTGGTGCAAATTAAATCATTTCAAAAAGCAACTTCAAATTTTATTATGTAATTTTGCTTCAAATTATTGGAACATGACCATTCAAACAAGAGAACAGCAGGGCACTAACAAACTTAAGAACAAAGAGTTATCGCCAAATAAAACAAGAAATAAATTTTTATTTTTTTTCTGGGGCAGCTATATATTTTTTGTAATTCTTGTTAGTTTTTACTTTTTATTATTATCGTCGGGCTTTTTTGGGTTCATGCCCGAATTTGAGCAACTTGAGAATCCCAAGAGTAATTTAGCCAGTAAGATTATCTCATCTGATCAGGTATTGCTGGGAACTTATTTTCGCGAAAACCGCAGTCAGGTGCAATACGAAGATTTATCTCCCCATCTTGTTAACGCATTAATTGCAACCGAAGACATTAGATATTACAAACATTCAGGAATTGATATTAGAGCCTTAGGGCGGGTATTCAGTGGCATGTTTTCAGGGGGCAATAAGGGGGGAGGCAGTACCATAACCCAACAATTGGCAAAAATGCTATTCCCCCGCGAAACCGACATATCGAAGCTGGCATTCGTAAACCGTAAATTTCGAGAATGGGTAATTGCAGTAAAACTAGAAAGGAGCTATACCAAAGAGGAAATTATAGCCATGTACTTCAACCGTTTCGATTTTTTGAATTTGGCTGTGGGGATCGAATCGGCTGCAAGGGTGTATTTTAACACAACTCCCGATTCATTAAGCATTGCCCAAGCAGCCATGTTGGTGGGAATGGCAAAAAACCCGTCTCTCTATAATCCGTTGCGACGACCCGAAGAAACCTTGCATCGCCGAAACGTAGTGTTGTCGCAAATGAAAAAATATGATTTTATCAGCAAGAGCGAATTCGATACATTAAAAAATACCGGTTTAGGTATCAAGTTTCAAAAAGTAGATCATAATATAGGGACAGCAACCTATTTCAGGGAATTTCTAAGAATGTGGCTTACTGCCGAAAAACCCGATTACAGCAAATACATCGACAAGCGTATTTATGTTGAAGACTCTATCAATTGGCATACCGATCCATCGTATGGATGGTGCAACAAAAACACCAAAGCCGATGGGAGCAACTATGACATATACAGCGATGGCCTGAAGATTTACACAACCATTAACTCGCGGATGCAGAAATATGCCGAATATGCGCTTGCCGAGCACTTGGGTAATTATTTGCAAGCCGAGTTCTTTAGAGATCAAAAAAATAGGAAAAAGGCTCCGTTTTCCGACAATCTCACCATGGAACAGATTGATAACATCATGAACCTTTCGATGAAAAGAAGCGAAAGATATCGTGTGCTAAAGGCCGATAATCTTTCGGAAGACGAGATTGTTAAAAACTTTAACACTCCTACTCCTATGTCCGTTTTCAGTTGGAAGGGAGATATTGACACAATAATGACTCCAATTGATTCAATTAAATATTACAAATACTATTTGCGCGCCGGTTTTATGTCGATGGAACCTCAAACCGGATTTGTGAGAGCTTATGTGGGAGGTATAAACTACCAGCATTTTAAATTCGATCAGGTTTCGGTTGCCCGACGACAAGTGGGTTCTACCATAAAACCATTTATTTATTGTTTGGCTATGCAAAACGGGTATTCGCCATGCACACAGGTACCCAACATTGAAGTAACGTTTGAACTACCCGAAGGGTCGCCTCAAAAGTTTTACACACCCAAATACTCACCGTCGGACCGCGATGGAGAAATGATAACATTGAAATATGGTTTGGCGGGTTCTCTCAACCAGATATCGGCATGGGTGCTAAAACAATTTTCGCCTGAAGCGGTAATCAATCTTGCTCGAAAAATGGGTGTTTACAGCCATATCGACCCTTATCCCAGCATATGCGTGGGTGCTGCCGAGGTTTTACTCAAAGAAATGGTATCGGGTTATTGCACCTTTGCCAACAAAGGCATCTACACCAGGCCCATGTTTGTTACCCGAATCGAAGACAAAGACGGCAATGTTCTTGGAACATTCAGGCCCATTCAAAAAGAAGCTGTTAGTGAAGAAACAGCATACCTGATGCTGGATTTAATGCGGGGTGTTGTCGATTTTGGAACGAGTGTTCGGCTCCGTTACAAATACAAGCTAAATAGTGACTTGGCAGGAAAAACCGGAACTACGAATAACCATTCCGATGGTTGGTTTATCGGCATTTCGCCTCAACTAGTAAGCGGTGCATGGGTAGGGGGCGAAGAAAGAAGCATCCACTTTAGAACCATAACTCTGGGGCAGGGTGCTGTGATGGCACTACCAATTTGGGGACTGTATATGCAAAAAGTATTCGACGACGAAACGCTTCCTTACGACACAAAAGTAAAATTTGAACGACCCGATAAAGTGAGTGTTGAAACCGACTGCGACACATACAACAAAGAAAACAAACCCTACAATTTTATAGAGCTGTAGTCATCGGAAAACTTGCTTGGCAAACTGCTGGATACCGGCAACCGGAATTATTTCGATTTGTGAGGTAATGGATTCAATCTTTTGGTATTTCGAAACAAAAAGGCGGTTAAAACCCAATTTTGTAATCTCCGAAATTCGCAATTGAAAGTTGGCGACAGGTCGTATTTGCCCTGTAAGACTAATCTCTCCCAAAAAACATGTATTGCCGGTAACCGGCATATCGGTAAGTGATGATAGCAGTGCTGCAAGCACTGCCAAATCGGCAGCGGGATCATTCAGTTTGATGCCTCCGGCAATGTTTAAAAAAATATCTTTTTGACCAAGCCTGTATCCCAATCTTTTTTCGATAACTGCCAAAATCATATTCAGTCGTCGTGAATCGAAACCGGTTGCAGTGCGTTGAGGACTGCTATAAACCGAATTACCGGCCAGTGCTTGTATTTCGAGCATCAACGAGCGACTTCCTTCGTTCATAGCAGTTACTGCAACTCCGCCCACATCCTCGTCTCTACCGGTAAGGAGCAAATTACCTGGATCAGAAATTTCGCTCAAACCTTGTTGGGTCATCTCAAAAACACCCAGTTCAAAAGCCGATCCAAAGCGGTTTTTCTTACTTCTCAGCAAGCGATAATAATTGTTTGTATCTCCTTCGAATTGCAGCACAACGTCAACAATATGCTCAAGCGACATAGGGCCGGCAATGCTGCCTTCTTTGTTAATGTGTCCGATAATAATAACCGGAACACCCGTTGTTTTGGCAAACTTCTGTAGTAATTGAGCACAAGCCCTTACCTGACTTACCGATCCGGGGACAGAAGAAATCTCATCGGTATAAACAGTTTGAACCGAATCTACAACCAACACGTCAGGGCTGGTATTACGGGCTGCTTCAATGATATGATCGATAGATGTTCCCGAGTACAAATATACCTTAGCAGCATTGCTGTTCAGTCGATTTGCCCTGAGTTTTATTTGCGAGGGACTCTCTTCGCCCGAGACATATAGAATTCTCTTTTGATGCAAAGCCAGCACCGACTGCAATACCAATGTTGATTTTCCGATGCCGGGTTCACCCCCCAACAAAACCAAAGACCCTTTCACCAATCCCCCGCCCAACACACGGTTGAATTCATCATAGGGCAATTGGATGCGTTCGCTTTCGGTAACGTCAATATCTCCTAACTCAAATATTTCTGATTCGGGAACCGATACCGCCAAAGCATTTGCCTTCCCTTTTTTCTCAACAACTTCTTCAACAAACGAGTTCCATGTATTACACGAAGGACAACGCCCTATCCATTTGGGAGATTTATAGGCACACTGCTGACAAACAAAAACGGTTTTAGAGGCTGGGGCCATGTTCTAGTTCAAACGCGTAAACTCCCTCCACAGATATGAACTACTTTCTCGTTCTTTAGTTTCGGGATCAATATCGATACGACGCAACTTCATGGTATTATCTTTAAAATACTCAACCTGCCACAAGCCATTAACATCAGTATAATTGGTAAAAGCGACGCTGCCTTCGATGGTAATCAAAGTTTTTGTCAACTTTTTTTCTACACTGTACAAGCAATTATCATAGCGTAAGTCTTCACCCATAAGATAGGTTCTTACTAAAGTGCCATCAGTATTAAATTGCCAGGTAATCAGCACTGTGGTTTCGTCAAGCATCAACTCCGACTTCCATTCTCCAACAATTTCATCCTGAACTTTTGTACACGAAGAAAAAGAAATCAAAATAACCAATAGTGTTAGTAATTGGAAGGTTATCGCTTTTTTCATAGTTTGACGAATTAATGCATTAATCTGCAAATATATATATAAATAATTAAGCCACACAAAAAATGTTTAAAACTTTTGTAGAATATTGGTTGTGCTATATCCATCAACCAATGGAATGGTTAACACTTTGCCTCCCCTACCGGTAACAAATTCATATCCGGCAATTTCTTCTACCTGATAGTCACCTCCTTTAATTAAAAAATCGGGGGAAACCATTTCGATTAGTTTTATAGGTGTATCATCGTCGAAAACACAAACGGCATCAACCACCCGCAAGGCAGCCAGCGTAACAGCACGCGACTGTTCATTCTGCAAGGGTCGGTTATTGCCTTTGAGTCGTTTTACTGAATCATCGCTGTTGAGCCCCACAATAAGTTTAGTGCCCCATCCGGCAGCCTGATGCAAATATTCTACATGGCCTTTGTGTAAAATATCGAAACAACCGTTGGTGAAAACAATTTTTTCACAGTGCCTCCTCCACGATTCAATTAAGACTTCAATTGTGTGGAGCTTGTAAATTCTGTGATAGAGTGCTGCCAGATTATCCATGGTTTAAAGTAACTGATTTGAAACTGTGTCGGGAAACACCAAAGCCGGTTTAAAACTTTTGGCTTCCTCAAAATCGATACTGGCATACGAAATTATTATCAACACATCGCCCACTACTACTTTTCGCGCAGCCGGTCCATTAAGACATATCACTCCTGAGCCATATTCACCTTTAATTACATACGTTTCGAGGCGCTCACCATTATTCAGATTGATAACCTGAACTTTTTCGTTTTCGATGAGATTGGCCGCTATCATCAACTTTTCATCAATGGTAATGCTACCTACATAATGAAGATTTGCCTCGGTAACGGTAACCTTATGAATCTTTGATTTTACTATTTCTATATTCATACCAAAAAATCAAAGCGCAAAGATACAAATATTTGACTGATTACTTCAAATAAATATTATCAATAAGTCGCACACCACCACACCACACCGCCAACAACAACATATTTCCACGGGCAATATCATGTGGCGAAACACTTTGCAATGTATTGCCGTTACACACCTCAACATATTCAACGGTAAATTGCGGGAACAATTTCAGCTGGGCCCACATAAACTCCAGGAGTTGAGCAACCGTTTTATCGGAATAATTATCGGCAGCTAGTTTCAGTGTTTTATATATGTTGGGGGCTATACTTCGCGAATGAGTATCGAGGCGCATATTTCTAGAGCTCATTGCGAGTCCGTCAGATTCTCTTACAATATCACAGGCAATAATATCGATATTGGGGAAGTACTCTAACGCAAGCAGTGAAATAATTCTTAACTGCTGATAATCTTTCATGCCGAAAAACGCCTTATGCGGTTTCACCGACTGGAATAAAGCATATACCACATCGATCATTCCTTGAAAATGCCCGGGACGAAATTTCCCTTCGAGTACTTTATCAAGATTTCTAAAATTCAAAGAGATAGAATCTTCGCTGCGAAACAATTCGTTGTAATCGGGACAAAAAACGGCATGGCAAGAATGCGATTCCAGTAACTGTAGGTCGGCTACTTGATTTCGCGGATAGGTGTGGTAATCGGCTTTATCGTTAAACTGACGAGGATTCACAAATATACTTACCACAACGGTGTCGGTTTGGCTTACGGCCTGTTCTACCAACGAAATATGCCCCCGATGCAATGCCCCCATGGTGGGAACAAAACCAATAGTTTTATTAAGACTTTTCTCAGCAAAAACAAAATCTGCAATTTCTAATTGTGTTGTAAAAATTTTCATTTTGCAAAAAATAAAATCAACAAAACAAAATTAGTATTTATTCGTTATAAGTGCTGTTATATCTATTTGAAACAATGTGTCGCGAATTTGGTTTTTTGAAAAACAGATATATTTTATTACCTTTGCAAATTAAATCAAAGCAACTTACACATAATTATATGTTATGAGTTTAAAAGTTCTATATGTTTCTCAGGAAATCACTCCTTATTTCCCGGAAACCGAAATATCGGTTGTTAGCCGATATCTTCCGCAGGGCATACAGGAGCAAGGCCGCGAAATCAGAACTTTTATGCCGAAGTATGGTTGCATCAACGAACGTCGCAATCAGTTGCACGAAGTTATCAGGCTAAGTGGAATGAACCTTGTGATTGACGACACCGACCATCCTTTGATAATAAAAGTAGCATCGATTCAACCCGCAAGAATGCAGGTATATTTTATCGATAATGATGATTTCTTTGGCAGAAAGTTCGCACTAAAAGATAAAAAAGGTATTGGTTTTCCCGACAACGACGAGAGAGCCATTTTTTATGCGCGGGGAGTTATCGAAACTGTTAAAAAGCTTTGCTGGGCTCCCGACCTAATTCATTGTCACGGGTGGTTTTCGGGTTTGGTACCATTCTTCATCCGCAAAACTTACGGCGACGACCCTCTTTTTGCTGACCTAAAAATTATCTATTCGGTATATAACAGCGATTTTAAGAAAAACCTGAGTGCCGATTTTGTAAAAAAACTGTCGGGCAACGAAGTGCAACCCGAAGATATAGCCATAGTTGAAGAATCGAATTTTGTGAATTTTAATAAATTAATCATTGACAATTCCGATGCTTTGATATACGGGAGCAAAGAGATTCACCCTGAAATTGATGATTATATAAAATCTTCGAAAAAACCCTTTATGGAGTACCAGGGGCCCGACGACTACATTTATGCCTATAACAAGTTTTACGATTCAGTTACCCGCAAATAAAACATAACTATATGTTTATTAATCACTTTCGTTTTCTTTTTTTCTTAAAAAAACAGACTATTCGCTTATTCTTAATATCGGGAATAGTGATAAGCATACTATCGTGCGACAGGGAACCCGGTGAAATTGGATTAAACCTGCAACCCGGCTCCGACAGGATGGATTTATTTATTGATACGCTGAGCGTAGAATCATATACCATGCTCGACGATTCAATTGCATCCGACGAAAGAACACTAAGCCCTCTCGGTTCGTATGTTGATCCTATTTTTGGATTTGCCAAGGCCGACTTCTTTACCCATGTAAGGCTTTCGAGTGCCAATGTAAATTTTGCTGATGCAGGAGTTAATGCCGACTCTTTGGTTTTGCACCTTCAGTATTCAGGCTATTACGGTAATTTGGGAACTTCTCAAAAAATTAAGGTGTATCGTGTGCGGAACAAAAAGATATACACCGATTCGGTGTATTATTCATCGCACCGGTTTGATGCTGTCGATCTTGAGGAACTTGCTGTTTACGATTTTGAGCCTGATGAGAACGACAGTATAGTAAACATTCACATGCCCAACAGTCTTTTGGCAGAATTAACCAATTCAAACAATGCCAATTACTTTAGCAGTAACGATAATTTCATCGACTTTTTCAGAGGTTTATATATTACTACCGATGCAGTAAATGCCGACGGTGCCGTTTATTATTTCAACCTATTGTCGGCAAATTCGAAAATGACTCTCTACTACAACGACAGTTTAAGCTTCAATTTTTTAATAAATGCTGCCTGTGCGCGCATCAACATGTTCGAGCACGACTACAGCCTTGCTTCTACAGATTTAGTAAACACCATCGACAATTTCAACGCTCCCAATGACATTAGCTATCTACAATCGTTGGGCGGGCTCAAAGTAAAACTGTTCGTAAATGACCTCGATGGTCTCGACACACTAAGGTTTGCCATAAATAAAGCAGAGCTTCAGATTACCGTAAATCAGGAATTTATGGGTCAGTTTGATCCGCCTGAAAACTTAACTCTTGTTGCTATTAATGAAGACGGTCTCAACGAATTCTTAACCGATTACAAAATTAATTTATCGTATTTCGGAGGGAAACTCAGCAAAACAAGCTACACCTACACATTCAACATTCCTTTTCATATTCAGGAATTAATTACGCATCAGGAACGGCTCGACAACGGGATATTTTTATTCCCGCTCGACAACAGAACAAATGCTTCGAGAACTGCGATCTACGGTGGTAATCACCCACAGTATTCAATGAAAATAATAATTATGTATTCAAAATTTTAAGCCTATGTGTGGTATTGTCGGATATTATGGATACAGAGATGCTTACCCCATTTTAATAAAAGGACTCAAGCGCCTTGAGTACAGGGGTTACGATTCGGCCGGAATTGCACTGCTGAACAGTAAAACACGTATTTACAAATGCAAGGGGAAAGTATCTGACCTTGAAGATGTTGTTGCAAATCAGGATATTTCGGGGCATATTGGAATGGGGCACACCCGCTGGGCTACTCACGGTGAGCCCAACGATGTAAATGCACATCCCCACCTTTCGATGAACAAACTATTTGTGGTTATTCACAATGGCATCATCGAAAACTACAACACACTGCGCAGCGAACTAGAAAACGAAGGATATGTGTTTATAAGCGAAACCGACACCGAGGTTCTGGCCAACCTGATAGAATACGTGTACAATACACATAGTGTAAAACCCGAAGAAGCAGTGCGACTGGCCCTGACAAAAGTAATAGGCGCATACGGAATTCTTGTTGCCCATACCCAAGAGGCCGACCAGATAATTGCCGCCCGAAAAGGAAGTCCTCTGGTGATAGGGAAAGGCGAAAGAGAATATTTTTTTGCATCAGATGCAACTCCCATAATCGAATACACAAACAGTGTTATTTATTTAAACGACGACGACATTGCCATTGTGAACAAAACGGGACTTCATTTAAAGAACATTAGCAACATTACCAAAAAACCCGAAATTCAAAAAATAGAATTAGAAATTGCCGACATCGAGAAGTCGGGTTTTGAACATTATATGCTCAAAGAAATATTTGAGCAACCCCAGTCGGTAACCGATACTTGCAGGGGACGATTGAACTATTACGACCGATCGCTGAAATTGGGGGGATTGCATGCCGTTAGCAAAAAACTGATAGAAGCCGACCGTGTGATAATTGTTGCCTGTGGCACCAGTTGGCACGCTGCATTGGTAGGAGAATATCTTTTCGAAGAGTTTGCCCGCATACCTGTTGAAGTAGAATATGCATCTGAATTTCGCTATCGCAATCCGATAATTCATAAAAACGATGTGGTGATAGCTATTAGTCAAAGTGGAGAAACTGCCGATACTCTGGCAGCCATACGATTGGCTAAAGAATCGGGTGCTCTCGTTTTAGGCATTTGCAATGTGGTCGGTTCAAGTATTCCCCGCGAAACTCACGCCGGAGTATATACACATGCCGGTCCCGAAATAGGAGTTGCCAGCACAAAAGCGTTCACAGCACAGGTAGCTGTACTCATTATGATGTCGATGCTTGTTGGCAAAGAGAACAAAAGCTTAACGTCGAGTGAATATGACGAGTTGATCGAAGAACTATATCGAATTCCCGCCAAAATTGAAATGGTGCTTGAAAAAGCCGAAGAGATAAAACAAATTGCTTCTCAAATAAAAGATGCGCCGAATGCATTGTATTTGGGTCGGGGGTTTTTGTTTCCTGTTGCTCTCGAAGGTGCCTTAAAACTTAAAGAGATATCGTATATTCATGCCGAAGGTTACCCTGCAGCTGAGATGAAACACGGCCCAATTGCCCTTATCGACGAAAAGATGCCGATTATTGTGTTGGCCACCAAAGACAAGTCGTACGATAAAATTGTCAGCAATATTCAGGAGGTTAAGGCACGCAAAGGCATTGTGATTGCTGTGGTTACCGAAGGAGATACAACCATTAGAGAAATGTCGGATTATGTAATTGAGGTTCCCGAAACCGATTATGCACTGGCACCATTAATTACTGTTATTCCCCTGCAACTGCTTTCGTACTACGTTGCAGTAATGCGCGGATGCAATGTTGACCAGCCTCGTAATCTCGCAAAATCGGTAACCGTAGAATAGTTTTTATTTTTTTATAATAATTTGCAATATTTGCTGTTTATATAATTACTTGTAAAAACCGAATCTGTTGAAAAGAAACATTAAAAATATTGTTGTGCTAATTGTTGCAGTAATTGCGTTTACAAACTGTTCAACCGAAAAGAACACCACCATGTCGCGCATATATCACAACACCACAACCCACTACAACATATATTTCAACGCACACGAAGCCTATAAAAAGGGTATTAAACAGGCAGAAACTTCAAACACCGACAACTATGTAAACATCTTGCCCATGTTTGTTATCAGTAAGCCTGAGGCCATTTCATCGATAAGCGGCGACATGGACAAATCAATCAAAAAATCGTCGAAAGCCATCAAATATCACTCTATCACGGCCAAACCGAAAACGAAATCGGGAAAAATGAGCGCCAAAGACAAGGAGTTTTACAATAAGAAAGAGTACAATAAATGGGTTGACGATTGTTACCTGTTAATGGGTAAGGCACATTATGCCCGTCATGATTTTTTACAGGCCAGAACCAATTTTGAATATGTAATAAGGCAATTTCCAAAAGAAAAAGTAGCCTATGAAGCTAAGATTTGGTTGGCACGAACATTTTCTGAAGGCGAAAAGTTTAAAAGTGCAAAAGAAATGTTCGATCTGATAGAAGCCGATAAAAAAATGCCCAAAAAGTATTCGGGTGAATTTGCTGCAGCTTACGCCGATTTCTTTATCAAGCAGGAAGAATACGAAGATGCTATACCCAAGCTTCGTCGCGCCATAAAAGAAACCCGTAAGAAAAAATACCGTGTACGATATAAGTATATTTTAGCACAGCTCTACGAAGAAACAGGGCAAACGAAACAAGCATCTGACACCTATGCCGAAGTAACCAAAATGAATCCGCCGTATGAAATGGAATTTAATGCACGCATTAATATGGCAAGGCTTTATAGCGGAGAGGGAGGTAGAGAGGTGAGAAAAAAACTGCGAAAAATGTTGCGCGACGACAAAAACATAGAATACCTCGATCAGATTTACTATGCCATTGCCGAAATCGACTATCGCGACGGTAAAACCGACGATGCCATTAAGAACTATCGCTTATCGTCGGAAAAAAGTGTGATGAATAATTTTCAGAAGGCTATTTCTTGTGAAAAACTCGGCAATATTTATTTTGCCCGCAAAGACTACCAAAATGCACAGGCATACTACGATACCTGCTTAGCAAATCTGCCTTACGATTATCGGCATTACAAAGATATACAAGAACTTAGCCGAAACCTCAACGAGCTTGTAGAACACTTGAATATTATTACCCTCGAAGACAGTTTGCACCGCATTGCAAAGATGCCCGAAAAAGACCGAAACATTCTTATCGACGAAATTATTGCAAAGCTTGTTGAAGAAGAACGTCTTTTGGCTGAGCTTGAACAGGAGCAACAAATGAATGCAATGCTTTTTGATCAGCGCAGAGACGGTGGGTACCAAAACCCCAGTGCCCCCAGTGGTGGTAAATGGTATTTTTACAATCCGTCGCAACTGAGTTTTGGTCGCAACGAATTCACAAAAAAATGGGGAAACCGCAAGAATGAAGATCACTGGCGACGAAAAAACAAAAGTGTTGTTAGTTTCGACTCTGAGCTTGCAGATGCCGACAGTTTGGATGCTGAAGGAGATGGGCGTAAGCTTTCTAATAACAAAAGCAGAGAATATTACTTACAGGATTTACCTTTGACCGATTCGTTGATGACTCTCTCGAATGAAAGAATAATTGATGCATTTTTTAATGCAGGCAGGGTTTACAAAGAGAGATTCGAAGACTACGATCAATCGATATTTTGCTACACGGAATTGAATCGCCGCTACCCGCAAAATGTGTATCTTTTGTTAAGCTATTACAACCTGTATCTTCTAAATCAAATAAAGAACAACAGTGCTGAGATGGACAAATATAAAAACCTGATTATAACCAAGTTCCCCGACTCACACTACTCAAACCTACTTCGTAATCCCAATTACATTAAGGAACTGGAAGAAAAACGAAAGGCCGATATTAATTTGTACATCCAAACCTATGATGCATATGTTGGTGGCAACTGTAAGATGGTTAACAATAATGTTACATCGTATATTTCGGGTAAAACCGATGCTGACTTAGCCCCGAAATTCAAATTTTTATCGGTGCTGTGCGTGGGTAAAACCGCCGATGAGAATAGTTTTAAACGATCGTTGCTAACTTTTATTTCGGAGCACCCAAAAACAGAGCTGGCTGCTGCCGCCGAAGATATACTTGCCTACTTTGGATCAACCGACATCGAAGAGCTGAGGCGCGATTTGGCTACACGACCTCAAATAATTTCTGATGATCAAGACGCTTACGATTATAATGCATCTGACACAGCAGCATTATCAAAAATAGTTTTTAAAGACGACGAAACAGCGCCTCACTATTATGTTATAGTTGTCAATGCCGACCGCATCGACATAAACCGACTCAGTTTCGAAGTTCGAAATTTCAATATTTTCACTTTCAGTCTGAAAAACTTTTCGGTAATTAACAGTTTATTCGACAGCAACTATCAAATGGTAGTGGTAAGAACCTTCGACAATAAACGTCAGGCACAGAATTACATGCGAATGATAAGCAACAACCCCGACGTATTTGGCAGAATTGAAACCGCCGACTACAAGCAATTTACCATATCGGAAGACAACTATCAAAACTTGAAGAAAACTAAGAATATTAATCAATACTTAGATTTTTTCCGACAGTATTACCAGAACAATTAAATAAGCCTGCTGTTGGTTACATATATACGTATTTGTATTTATTAAACTTTGACTTATGAAGAAAATTAGTATTCTGTGGGTTGATGATGAAATTGATTTGCTGAAGCCTCATATTTTATTTCTGGAGCAGAAAGGCTACGACATTAATACTGCCAGCAACGGACATGATGCCATTGACAAGGCACAGCTACAAGAATTCGATTTGTTTTTTCTTGATGAAAACATGCCCGGACTCAGCGGGCTCGAAACCTTAAATAAACTGAAAGAGATTCAACCTCTCACTCCGGTAATAATGATTACTAAGAGCGAAGAAGAAAACATAATGGACAATGCCATTGGTTTGAAAATTAACGACTACCTTATAAAACCGGTGAATCCTAACCAGATATTATTGTCGATAAAGAAGAATATCGACCATAAGCGATTGATAACAGAAAAAACTACTCAGGCATATCAATCGGCATTTACCCGGCTGGGTATGGAGATAAACGATTCGCTCACTGCTCACGATTGGATAAATGTTTATAAGAAATTGGTGCATTGGGAACTGGAATTATCGCAATCGGAAGATGCCGGTATGGACGAAGTTCTCAAGATGCAAAAAGCAGAAGCCAACGCTGCTTTCACTAAATTCATAAAAAAGAACTATGCCGGGTGGTTTAGTCGGGAACCTGAAAACAAACCCATTCTGTCGCCCAGCTTACTCCGCGAAAAAGTTTTTCCGATATTAAACAAGGGTGAAAAAGTCTTTTTGCTTGTAATCGATAACCTGAGATTCGATCAGTGGAAGGTGATACAACCCGAAATCAATTCGTATTTCAGAACCGATAATGAAGACCTGTACTATTCAATTATACCCACTGCCACGCAATATTCGCGCAATGCATTGTTTAGTGGACTGATGCCATCGGAAATTGACAAATTATATCCGGAGCTTTGGAAAAACGATGAAGATGAAGGCGGAAAAAATTTGTATGAAGAAGATATGTTGAAAAATCAGTTACGAAAATTCAATATATCCGACAACATATTCTTCGATAAAATTTTGGATGTAAAAAACATTAAGAAAGCCCACGAGCGACTTCACGAAATAGTGAACTCGAACCAAATGATGGTAATGATTGTGAATTTTGTCGATTATCTATCGCATGCCCGAACCGATCAAAAAATGATTAAGGAACTAGCCAGCAACGAAACAGCATACCGATCGATTACAAAATCGTGGTTTAAACATTCGCTGCTGCTCGACCTGCTAAAATCGTTGGCAGAATTCGATGTACGTTTAATTGTTACCACCGACCATGGAACCATCAGAGTTCAGGATGCCATTAAAGTTGTTGGAGAAAGAAATACCACAACCAACTTGCGCTACAAGCAAGGACGCAACTTGAAATACAATCAGAAAGAGGTATTTGAAGTTACTCGACCTGAATCGATATATTTACCTCGCACAAACTTAAGCTCAACCTATATTTTTGCTACCGGCAGCGATTTCTTCGCTTATCACAACAACTACAATCATTATGTAAAGTATTACCGCGATAGTTTTCAACATGGTGGCATATCGCTCGAAGAGATGCTAATTCCAATAATCCAGTTAAGTCCCAGGAGGTAATGCCAACAATTAGCTTTCGAAATCTTGACGAGTTGCACACAGTGGCTGCCAATTTTTTACAGCAGACCAAAGGCAATTTTATGTTTTCGTTTACGGGTGACTTAGGTGCCGGAAAAACCACCTTTATTAAAGCACTGTGTAAGCATCTTGCAGTAGTAGATAATGTGACCAGTCCGAGCTTTTCGATAGTAAACCATTATTTTTCTCCGCTGCATGGCAGTGTGTATCATTTCGACTTTTACCGTATTAAAAGTATCTCAGAACTGTACGACATCGGCATTGAAGAATACTTCAATGAACAAACTTATATATTTGCCGAATGGCCTCAGAAAGCAGCAGGCTTACTCCCCAACAACATGATTCAGGTGGCAATTACTGTAAATGCCGACAATTCGCGCTTGTTACACTGGTAAATTATGCCGTTCGAAAAATGCGGGTAAAGATGGACCATCGTAGAGCATTGCCGACCATCCGCACGATTCTGCGGCCTTACAATTGGCCCATACATCATCAATAAAAAGTGTCTCATCAGGCTGTATTGCCGATAACTCCTCCAGCTTTCTGAATATGGCTTCGTCGGGTTTACGCAACCCCAGATTATGCGACAGAAACATGCCATCGACCAGTGAGCCCAAACCGGGAATACCGTACATTTCGATTATATCGTTGTTGTATTTTCGGTAGTGTATCGAATTGGTATTACTCAAAATGAAACAACGATAACGTGAACGTATTCTCACAAGAAAAGCAATGTTTTCGGGGCGGAATTCTAAAATTAATGCATTCCATGCCCGATAAATTTCATTGTTGGAGATCTGTAAACCGGTAATTTTTCTTATTGATTCACAGAAGTCTTCATCGTTGATTTCTCCCTTTTCGAGCGCATCAAAAACGGCAAGCTGATTTTGAAGCGTGTACATCTGAGAGAAACTGTTAAAACCCAATTTATCAAAAGCATTTACCGATAACTGAGGGTCGATATCGAGGATTACATTACCCAAATCAAAAACAATATTCCTATAAATTTGCATATATTTTTAAATGAAGCTAAAAACGACAAAAATACATTTTTATCTTCAACAGCAATACAATTCAAGAATCTGTAGGAAACGCATTTTTTATTTTTTCTGTGGTAATCAGCAGAACTAATGCAAAAAGTATAAAATTAGAAACCCGACAATCAAAAATTCGTAAACATTATTTTAAGATTTCAGGTATGAAATGTATTATTATTGACGACGACCCCACTTCACGCCAACTAATTGAATCGTACATAGAACGCACCGGAACTCTCAGTCTATCGGAGTCGTTCGATAATGCCGTTAATGCATTGCAAAAATTGAAAGCAAACGAGCATATCGATTTGTTGTTTCTTGATATCATGATGCCTCAAATGACAGGTATGCAATTACTAAAAGTGCTAAAAGGCAATCAGCAGGTTATTGTAATTTCAGGAAAAAAAGAATTTGCCCTCGAAACATTTAATTACGATGTTACCGATTATCTGCTGAAGCCCATTACTTACGAACGCTTTTTTAAAGCTGTTGAAAAGGCATATGAAAGGCATTACGAACAACATGTTGCACACAACCGAGAAGGATTTCTGGTAAAAACCGGTTTATCATTCAGAAAAGTTTCTTACTCCGAAATTCATTGTATCGAAAACACCAACAATAATGTATTGCTATGGTCGGGTTGCGAATCGATTAAAATACTCGACAATTTTGATGATATTGCTCAACTTGTACCTAAAAAACATTTTTGCCGTCCACATCAGGATTTCATCGTAAATCTGTTGAAATTAAATCATATTGAAGATAATTGTATTGTTTTCGACATGAATGCTTCGCCCAAAATCATACCTTTGACGCTGATAGATAAACAAAGCTTAATCGACTTAATCGAGAAAGCAAAAAGCTAAGAACAGGCTATGATTTCGAATCGCGAACTTTTTTTACGCAATATGGGGCAAACATCGGCCATGCCATATATGCTCGAAATTGTCTCGGCATCGGGAATATATCTTACCGATGTGTCGGGAAAACAATATATCGATCTTATTTCGGGAGTTTCGGTGAGCAATCTGGGGCACAATAATAGCGTGATTATTGAAGCCATTACGCAGCAATTGCATCAACATATGCATCTGATGGTTTACGGAGAGTTCATTGTAAATACCCAAACCTTATTGGCCGAAAAACTATGTTCGTTGCTGCCTGAAGATCTCAATAGCGTGTATTATGTAAATTCGGGAAGTGAGGCGATTGAAGCTGCGTTAAAACTTGCCAAACGGCACACAGGGCGTAGTGGTGTTATCAGCTTTCGAAATGCTTATCACGGAAGCAGTGCAGGGGCACTGAGCATTTGTGGAAACGAAGACTTTAAAAACTCTTTCAGGCCATTGGTTCCCGATATTCATATTGCAGCAATTAACACAACCGGAACTCTCAACTATATCGACCATAATACTGCCTGTGTTGTAATAGAGCCGGTTCAGGCAGAAGCTGGTGTTTTCGAAATCGAAGCCCAATTTATGCATAAGCTGCGCGAACAGTGTACCCGAAACCAATGCCTGCTAATATTCGACGAAATACAAACCGGATTTGGACGCACCGGCTCATTGTTTGCCTTTGAGCATTATAATATTGTTCCCGACGTGCTGTGCTTAGCCAAAGCCTTTGGAGGTGGGATGCCTCTGGGTGGGATAGTTACAAATAAAACAGTTATGGATTGTTTTATGGACAATCCCCCATTGGGTCATATCACTACTTTTGGAGGTCATCCGGTAAGCTGCGCCGCTGCCTTGGCATCGCTCGAAATATTATCGACATCGAAATTATACCTGTCGGTATATGGTAAAGAGCAGCTTTTCAGGAAGCTTCTGAAACATCGGCTAATTAAAGAAATCAGAGGGAAGGGCCTTTTGCTGGCTGTTGATATTGGAAGTGGCGATCGGGTAAATGCATTCATCAGAAAAGCACTAAACAATGGTATTATCAGCGATGGATTTATTTTTTACGACAGTGCCTTTAGAATTGCTCCTCCATTAAATATCAGCCCCGAAGAAATAGAAAAAGCCTGCCGGCTCATTTTGCTTACTCTCGATGAAATTGCATAAGATGTCTAAATCGTCGATATTGAATGGTATTGGCTTGGGTTTTTACTACATTTGCATAATTGTTTTACGGTGAAGAATTTAAAAGACATAGAGCATTTCAGGGAATTCGATAATTTAGATCTCATTGCCCGTCAGGTTGTAGAAGGGTTTATTACAGGTCTTCATAAAAGTCCTTTTCATGGTTTTTCGGTTGAATTTGCCGAACACCGTTTATACAACACCGGTGAATCGACAAAGCACATAGATTGGAAGTTGTTTGCGCGCACCGAGAAACTGTTTGTAAAGCGATTCGAAGAAGAAACCAATTTACGGGGTCAGATTATTATTGATGTGTCGTCGTCGATGCTTTTCCCCTATAACTCTAAACATCGAAACAAGCTGGCATATTCGGTGTATTGTGCTGCAGCATTAGTTTATTTGCTTCGCAGGCAACGCGATGCAGTAGGCCTGAGTTTGTTTCGCGACGAAATCAGTTTTCATTCGCAGGCAAGGCTTTCGCAAGTGCACATACAGTTACTGTATAACGAATTAAGAAAACTATTAATTTCGGAAAACACTTCGCTAAAAAAAACCACCGATGTAGCACATTGCCTGCATCAATTGGCCGAAACCATACACAAACGATCGCTTGTAATAATTTTTAGCGATATGTTTGCTTCTCACGACCCCGAAATACTGTTTCCGGCGTTACAACATTTGCGCTACTCACAACACGAGGTTCTTTTGTTTCATGTTACCGATAAAAAAATGGAGCAGGAATTTGCATTTGAAAACAGACCCTATAAATTTATTGATTTGGAAACAGGTGTTCAACTAAAGTTGAATCCAAACGAAGTGAGAGATATTTATGTGCAACGCATGGGTAATTTTATCGAAGAACTTAAGCTAAAGTGTGGTCAATACAGCATTGAATTTGTTGAAGCCGATATAAGCAATGATTTCGCAGATGTACTTACTGCATACCTTTTAAAACGCAAAAGGTATTTTTAAGCTACTGGTCTGTATAATAAATTTCTTTAATAAGTTTGCATTTCACGCATCTATTTTCTATATTTATGCACTAACCCAAGCAAGCTGTGTATGAAACGAAAATTCAACGATGACGTAAAACGAAAGCATATGCTGAATATTACGCTGAAATCGATTGGCGATGCAGTGATTTGCACCGATGAAACCGGCACAATTAATTTCATGAATCCGATAGCCGAAAAACTTACGGGCTACACATTGGAAGAATCTTTGGGCAGGCATATATCAGAATGCTTTCATATAATAAATGTATTTACACGCGAAAAAGTCAACAACCCTGTATTAAAGGTTATCGAAAGCGGGAATATTGTAGGTCTGGCCAATCACACACTGCTAATTTCGAAAACAGGCGACGAATATCATATTTCCGATTCGGGAGCTCCTATTATTTCGCCCAATGGCGAATTGCTGGGTGTTGTTTTGGTATTTAGAGATGTTACCGACCAATACCATGCCGAAGAACGATTGCTCGAAAGTGAGCGCCGTTTCAGAAGTTTATTCGAAAATATGAAAGAAGGCGTTGCCTTGCACGAACTTATTTTAGATGCAAGCGGAAAGCCCATAAACTATTGTTTGATTGACACCAATCCGGCTTATCAACTGCACACCGGCATTCATCTTCCTCATGGGGAGCGCAGGTATGCCAACGAAATGTACAATACCGACACACCCCCCTATCTTGATGAATTTGCTAAGGTGGCAATTACCGGAGAAACATTTGTTTTCGACACATACTTTGAACCACTTGGCCGACATTTTCATGTGTCGGTGATTTCTACCCGTAAAAACACCTTTGCCACGATATTTGAGGATATCACCGAGCGCATAAAAATGTTGAATGCGCTGCAGGAAAGCGAGCAACGATTCCGCAAAATTTTTGAAGACTCGGCCGATGCCATTGTGCTGATTAAGAAAGGTATGATAGTGGATTGCAACAAAGCTGCACTTAAACTATTAAAGTTCAAAACAAAGAAATCGTTGGTTGGCAAAACACCCCAGGTAATCTCTCCCGAGTTTCAGAACAATGGAATTGAAAGCAATGTAAAAGCAATAGAGATGATGAATATTGCGTATGAGCATGGCAAAAACCGTTTCGAATGGACACATATGTGTTCTGACAATAGCCTTGTTGAATGCGAAATAATGCTAACCTCGATGCGAGGCGAAGGCGAAAGCATGCTGCATGCCGTAATGCGCGACATAACACTACGGAACCAAGCTTTGCGAAGACTTACCGAAAGTGAAGAAAAATTCAGAACACTTTTCGAAACCATGGTTCAGGGAGTTATTTACTACACTCCCGATGGCGTAATGATTTCGGCAAATTCAGCAGCCGAAAAGATTTTTGAAACCAACAAGCTGTTGAATTATAAAAATGCACTTGAATTCAGAAAATGGCAGCTTATCGATTTAGAAGGCAAATTGATTGCATCTGACGAGCAGCCCGAAAAGCATATACTGCAAAGCCGACAGGAATTAAGAAACATAAAAATTGGAATAAAAAGCGATAGTATTGCGATGCATAAATGGTTGAATATTAACGTAATTCCCGTTTTTGATAAAACAACAGACTCCATTATTAACATATATGTAACCTTCGAAGACATTACCGAACTCATCGAGATAGAAAAGGCTCTTACCGTTGCCAAAACAAAAGCCGAGCAGAGCGATAAACTAAAAACAGCATTTTTAGCCAACTTAAGTCACGAAATAAGAACTCCTATGAACGCTATCATGGGGTTTTCGGAACTGCTGATGGGCCAAACCCTTCATGAAAGCAGCAGGAAATACTATGCTGAGATAATTAATAACTCGAGCCGTAATCTGCTTCGGATAATCGATGATTTACTCGATATCTCGAAAATAGAGTCCGGACAATTGAATCTGGACATATCTCCGGTTGACATCAATCACCTGCTAGAAAAAACCTATTCGGTATTTAATCAGATATTGCTCACCCGAAAACACAAAGATTTGGAGTTAAAAATGGTAAGTGCGCAACAAGAACTAATTGCCATGGCAGATGAAACACGACTTCAGCAAATACTGAATAACCTCATCGAAAATGCAATCAAGTTTACCGAAGCAGGAAGCATAGAATTTGGGTGTTTGCTCGAGAATGGCCTTCTTCATTTTTGGGTTTCCGACACAGGAATTGGTATTGCGCCCGAATCGCAGCATAAAGTATTTGAACGCTTTTGGCAAGCCGACGACAGCAGGGTAAAGTCGAAGGGCGGAACCGGTCTGGGATTATCGATTTGCCTACGCCTGGTTGAAATAATGGGTGGAAGCATGGGCTTTGTATCAGCCGAAGCAAAGGGCAGTCGCTTTTATTTCAGCATTCCATATAATGAGGCAATTATCACCAACACAAAAAACAAAACGATAGAATCAAGTAATAAAAAACATTCTATTCTAAAACTATTAGTAGTAGAAGACGATTTAATCAACGTACAATATCTCAAAGAAATACTTTCGAGATATAAAACATGTGAATTCGAGTTTGCCTACGATGGCATCGAGGCCATTGAAAAATGCAGAAACAACAACTATCACATCATGCTACTCGACATACAGCTACCGGGAATGAATGGTTTTGAAGTTGCCCGTAAGATTAGAGAATTCAACAAAAAAATTACGATTATTGCCCAAACCGCATTTGCTATGGCCGAAGACAAAACCAAGTGCATCGCCGCAGGCTGCAACAATTACATATCGAAACCGATAAACTATCTCGAATTATTCAGTATGCTCGATAGTTATAACACCGGCAGCCAATAAGTCTAACTAATTAACGAGCCGTAATTGCTCGTAAAAGCATGTTTTTATTGTTTAAACTTTTTGAATTTGAAACCTATGGAAAGCTTTTTTAATCTGTTATTTCAGGAATCGCAAGTGGGAATGATTATGGGGAACGCATTTTGTCGGGGATCAAAAAAGACATACCATATTGCTGATGCAAACCCTGCAATGCTGCATATCATGGATACCCGGGCAGATGTATTGAAAAACAAGGACTTAACAAAAGTTATCGAAAAACTACCCAATCAAGCAGCAGAATTTCTGCTAATTGTAAAAAACCAACTTGACAAAAGTTTCAACAGCAACAGTATAACATTTAAAAGTTTGCAAAACCGCTGGTATCACCTGCTTATTCACGTAAACAACGACTATCACTTTCTTTGCACCTTCTACGATATCACCAGCGAGAAACAAGTTGTTGAAGAATCGGAGAATTTTGTGAGATTAATTCCCGACATGCTGTGCTGCCTCGACGAGAATGGTTATTTTCTAAGAACCAACGATCTTTGGGAACAAACCACCGGATTACACAAAGACGCTTTTATTGGGCGAAGTTTTTTCGAATTTGTACACCCCGACGAATTTCATGATAGTTATATAAAATGGAACGAAATAAAAGATAAATCGGCATTCAACACTTTTACCAACCGATATAAATGTAAAAACGGACTGTATCGCTATTTTGAATGGAGAACCTACTTTCACGACAATAAATACTATGCAGCGGCTCGCGATATAACCCGCAGAATAGAAAAGAACCAGCGCCTCGAAAACCTTGCATCTTTTTCGGAAGAGTTATTAGAGATGACATCAGACAACTACGATTTCGACAAGATTTTGAACAACCTCATGGTGCTTACACCAGCGCGATATTGCGCTATCAACCTGTTCGACCCTACAAAAAACACCTACACCACTGTTGCCATAAAAGGAGACATAAAGGGCATTGAGCGTATTCAAAAACTATTGGGGTTTAAATTGCTTGAACGCAGCTGGAAATACAATCCAATGCAGGAGAACTATTTTTCGTCGGGAGCATTTCACATTTTAAAGTCATTTAACGAATTTCCCGATTTCATCATTCCACGGGCAATACGCGCTACATTATCGAAAGCCTTCCCCGTTGGTAATATTGGAATATTCAAAATTAAAACCGATAGCGAAATTATAGGCTACATCGTATTGTTTACAAAAAAAGGAGAAGAAATTAGTTTAAGCAAAGACCTCGACATATACATCAGGCAAATCGGCATGTTGTTTTCAAGAATCAGAACCGAAGATGCATTACGACAAAGTCGCCAACAACTCCGACAGATTATCGATCTGGTTCCTCATTTCATTTTTGCCAAAGACATTAATGGCAGGTTTATTCTGGCAAATAAATCGATTGCAGAGACCTACGGAACCACCACCGAAGAAATCATTGGCAAAACAGACGATAATTTCAACAACAATAATGAAGAAAACGAACACTTCAGAAAAATTGATAGAGAAGTAATAATAAGTGGCAAGCCTAAATTTATTGAAGCTGAACCGGTTACCGGTGCAAACAACACTACAAAAATAGTTCAAACCATAAAAATTCCATTCATCGATGCTCAAGAAAACATTAAAGCTGTATTGGGAGTATCAACCGACATCACCGAAAGGGTGAAAGCACAAATAAAATTAGAAACCAGCGAGATGCGTTACCGAACACTGGTGGAATTTGCAGCCGATACTATTTTACTCGGAATTACCGATGGCACAATTACACAGGCAAACGATCAGGCTGAAAAACTTACAGGGTACACAAAAGATGAACTCACCAAGCTTCGTATCGAAAATTTGTTTACTGCCGACGCCCTTAACAGAACACCTATGCGTTACGATTTAATATCTCAAGGACAAACGGTACGAAACGAAAGGATTATTCGGAGAAAAGACGGAAAAAAGATTGCCATCGAAATGAATACCCGCATGATGCCCGATAACACTATTCAAACCATTATGCGCGACATTGAAGAAACCAAACGTATTCAAAAAGAACTAACCCTTGCCAAAGAAAAAGCCGAGGAAAACGACAGGCTAAAGTCTGCTTTTCTTTCGAACATGAGCCACGAAATACGCACACCCATGAATGCAATTGTGGGTTTTTCGGGATTACTGGCCGACGACAATCTGAGTGCCGAAAAAAAACAGTATTATATCGATATTATCGAGAACAACTGTAACAATCTGTTGCGGATTATCGACGATGTACTCGATATTTCGAAAATAGAATCGGGACAACTTGAGATTATAAAAACTTCGTGTAATCTCCACGAAGTTATCGAACGGATAAAAGATATCATTACCGAAACCCATGAGAAAGTAAAAAATGGTATAGAACTCCGATTTAATTTACCCGACCACCAACTCGAAATAGTTACCGATGAAACACGACTCATGCAGGTACTGGTGAACCTGAGCACAAACGCAATGAATTTTACGCAGGAGGGATATGTTGAAATTGGGGTAACTCGTAGCGACAAAGAAGTTCTGTTTTTTGTAAAAGACACAGGAATTGGTATTGCTCCTGAACTTCACGAAAAAGTTTTCGAACGTTTTTATAGAACCGGACACATAAAAACAGGCCGCCACGGAGGTACAGGCCTTGGTCTCACAATTTGTCGCAGTCTTATCGAAATGATGGGAGGTAAAATATGGCTTAAATCGAAGCCGGGACAGGGAACACAGGTTTACTTCACCTTACCTTATGTGAAGGCCGCCATTTCTGATAGCACAACAAATACAATGACATCGCCGAAGACAGACTTCGCCAATTATTCGATACTTGTGGTAGAAGACGACGAAAACAGTCTCGAATACCTGCTTACATTACTGAAGTACTACGGGTTTAAAAGAGTAGTTGCTGCCATCGACGGACATTCGGCTGTAGAAAAAGCATTATCTGAAAGTTTCGATGTAATATTAATGGATATTCAGCTACCCGACATTAGTGGTTTGGAAGCTACACAGCTGATAAAGCAAACAAAACCCGAGTCGATGATTATTGCACAAACTGCGTTTGCCATGCAGAACGATAAGGCCAGATGTCTTAGGGCCGGTTGCAACGGTTACATAACCAAACCCGTGAAACCCGAAGAATTAATGGTAACACTTTCGCATTCTTTGCGAAAATAAAAGCCTTAGTCAGATGAATCGCTTGAGCTAAGACCATGCAGCTCCTCCCCTGTTTGTTGCCAGCGTTGCAATTCCAACTCAAGCTTATCCTTTAGTTTTTGATATTTCTCAAAAATCAGGCTATTGGTATCGCTTTCATTCAATTGTTGCATCATCAATTTTTCGGTTTGGGCAATTTCGGCTTCTAAATCGGCTATTTTCCTCTCGGAGTTTTCGTGTTCGCGCCGCAATTTTCGCAACTGTTTTTCGAATTCCTTCTTTTCGATGTAGTTCTGCTTTTGCGTGTTCTCCTGATTATCATTTCGGGAACTTAATCGTTGTGCAGCCCACGACATTTGCAACTGAATCTGCTTTCTATATCGCGTCATGTAAGCATCAATACCACCAATTTCTTCCTTTATCGATTGTCGGCTTACCTCAAAAACTTTGTGAACCAAGCCATTCAGAAAATAGCGGTCGTGCGATACAATCAGTAGCGACCCGTCGTATTTTGTCAGGGCATCGCGTAGTATTTCTTTCGACTGTAGGTCGAGGTGATTGGTGGGTTCGTCGAGAATGAGCAAATTACAGGGTTCTAGTATTAAACATGCCAGTGCAAGTCGCGACTTTTCGCCACCCGACAATACTTTTACTTTCTTATCGATATCATCGCCCGAAAACATAAAAGCACCCAGTATTTCGCGAAGCTTGTTTCTAACCTCACCAACAGCTACTGCTTCGAGTGTTTCGAGCACTGTGAGATTCTCGTTGAGGAGTTCTTCTTGGTTTTGTGCATAATACCCAATTTTTACATTATGGCCTATTTTCAAATTTCCATCGTATTGAAGCTTACCTGCAATAATTTTGGCAAATGTAGTTTTGCCTTCACCGTTTTTACCAACCAAGGCTACTTTATCGCCTCTTTCTGCAATAAAATCGATGTCTTTTATAACCTGAACACCTGTGTAACTTTTCGACACTCCTAATGCTTCCAAAATAATAGTGCCAGACCTTGGTGCCGGAGGAAAACGAAAATGCATTGCTGTGCGGTCGATTTCATCGAATTCAACGGGTTCAATTTTCTCGAGTTGTTTAATACGCGACTGCACCTGATTGGCTTTGGTAGCCTTATATCTGAAACGTTCGATGAACTTTTCAGTTTCCGCAATCAGTTTTTGCTGGTTTTCGTATGCCGCCTTTTGTTGCACGAGCCTTTCTTCTCGCAATACAATAAATTTACTGTAAGGCACCTTATAGTCGTATATACGCCCCAACGAAATTTCGATGGTTCTCTGGGTAACATTATCTAGAAATGTTCGGTCGTGAGAAATGAGTACTACAGCACCGGAATATTCTTTTAAAAATTCTTCGAGCCATTGAATGGCCACAATATCCAAATGGTTTGTCGGTTCATCGAGAAGCAACACATCGGGCTGCTGCAGCAACAGCTTGGCTAACTCGATACGCATAAGCCACCCCCCACTGAACTCAGCAGTATTGCGCGTAAAATCCTCATCGGAGAAACCGAGCCCTTTTAAGGTGCGTACCACCATAGCATCGGTATTTTCGCTGCTTAAGATGTGATATCTATCGTTGATATGCGACAGTCGCTCTAACAATTCTTCGTATTCGCGACTGTTGTAATCGGTGCGCTCGGCTATTTGCAGGTTAATATGCTCCATTTCTTCCTCGAGGCTCCTAACTTCAGAAAAGGCCGAAGCAGCTTCATCGAACACGCTGAGATTGTTGTTTGTTACACGCAGATGCTGTGTCAGATATCCAACACTTACACCAGATGGAATACTTACAGTGCCTTCGGAAGGAGGAATTATCCCCTTTATAATTTTCAACAAGCTTGTTTTTCCCGACCCGTTTTTTCCAACCAGACCAATACGATCGCGTTGATTAATCATAAACCCGACATCGGAGAACAAGGTAAAACTACCAAACCGGAGACTTATATTGTTAAGAGCTATCATCAATTTTAAACTGTGCAAATATAACGAATTGCAACAATTCGAACTTTCATTCGAATACATAATGATATGTTTCTAAAATCAATTAATTTCGTAGCCTATATGAATTCTTTACCATGACAACATTTCGCAAAGAACACGACTCGTTAGGAGAAATACCTGTACCGGCATCATGTTATTGGGGAGCACAAACACAACGTTCGTTGCAAAATTTCACACTGCATCAGTATCGCATGCCTTTGAATGTAATTTATGCCTTAGCCACCATTAAAAAAGCATCTGCTTTGGCCAATTTCGAACTTAAGTTACTACCTGAACATAAGAAAGAGTTAATTTGCAAGGTATGCGACGAAATACTTTTGGGCGTGCACGACAACGAATTCCCGTTAAGTCTGTGGCAAACCGGCAGCGGGACTCAAACCAATATGAATGTAAACGAAGTAATAACCAACCGCGGTCACGTATTATCGGGAGGGTTGCTTAGCAATTCGGTAAAAATACTGCATCCTAACGATGATGTAAATATGAGTCAGTCGTCGAACGATGTTTTTCCGTCGGCCATGCACATGGCAGCCACCGAAGTGCTTCAATCGTTCACTATGCCTGCCTTGTTAACACTTCAAAAAACGCTAAAGCAAAAGTCGAAACAATTTTCGAAAATCATAAAAACCGGTCGCACCCACATGATGGATGCAACCCCCATAACGCTGGGGCAGGAATTCTCGGGATATACAAGCTTGGTTACAAACGGAATTCTACGACTGAAGCAGGCAAGCAAACGGCTGATGGAACTTGCACTGGGCGGGACGGCCACCGGCACAGGACTAAACACAGTAAAGGGCTACGACAAGCTTGTGGTTAAACATATTAATCAAATTACGGAAAAAAAGTTTGTGGCCGGTAAAAACAAATTCGAACTTATGTCGGCTCATGATGCAATTGTTGAAGTACACGCAGCACTTAAACAACTTGCCGTGAGTTTGCATAAAATTTCGTGCGATATACGCTTGATGTCGTCGGGACCACGCTGTGGCCTTAATGAACTCATCCTCCCTGTAAATGAACCCGGTTCATCAATCATGCCCGGAAAAACCAACCCAACCCAAATCGAAGCACTTAGTATGGCCTGTGCGCAAATCTGCGGGAACGATGTAAGTATTGGTATTGCAGCTATGAATGGACAATTTGAGTTAAATGTGTATAAACCAGTAATCGTTAAGAACTTGCTTGAATCGCTGCTGATTTTAGGCGACACTGCCCGTTCGTTTGCCGAAAAATGCATACGGGGTGTTAGAGTAAACTATAAAACCCTCGACAAGAATCTACAGGCTTCGCTGATGCTGAACACAGTATTAAGTACCCATATCGGTTATGAAAAAGCCGCTAAAATTGCACAAATAGCATCAAAAAATGACCTCAGCCTGCGAGATGCTGCCTTGAAATCGGGATATGTAAATCAAGAAGAATACGACAAATGGATAGATGTTAACAATATGGTATAAAAACCCAAATACACTATTATGCGCTTTAATATTATATTTGCCTTTTAAACTGAACCAATATGTGCGGAATCGCAGGTTTTTACACTAATGCCGATAAATTTGCCAGTCGCGATGAATTGCAAAAGATGACAGATGCGTTGCGTCATCGCGGGCCCGATGCCGAAGGGATATATTACTCTCAAGCCATAGGTCTGGGGCATCGCAGGCTGAGTATTCTCGATTTATCGTCGGATGCCAATCAACCTATGGAATCGCATAGCATGCGTTATGTTTGTGTTTACAACGGAGAGGTATATAATTTCAGGAGCATTGCCCGCGACCTGAATATAGAGTTTAAAACCAGTAGCGACACCGAGGTTATTATCGAGGCCTTTGCCGAATGGGGCGTCACATTTGTTAATAAACTGAACGGGATGTTCGCAATTGCTATTTACGACAAAGAAGAGCACATGTTATATCTGTTTCGCGACCGGATTGGTGTGAAACCCATATACTATTACTGGGATGGGAAGAACTTTGCTTTTTCAAGCGAATTAAAATCTTTACTACAAATAAGATCTGTTTGCGAAACTCGATCAATCGATCAGCAATCGATTTGCGATTACCTCCACTTGGGCTATATTCCCGAGCCCAACAGTATTTATAAAAACATGTATAAATTTCCTTCGGGCAATTTTGGCATAGTTTCGTCGAGCGGGCTTCGCATTGAATCGTATTGGATGATAGAGGGAGCCATACAGCGCAAGCTTATCGACAATGAATTTGAATGTAAAGAAAAGCTGAAAGAGCTTATAGAATCGTCGGTTTCGATGCGCCTGATAAGCGATGTACCGTTCGGCACCTTTTTAAGTGGTGGCATCGACTCGAGTTTGGTAACAGCAGTTGCAAGCAAATATGTAACCACTCCGCTGAACACATTTAGTGTTGGTTTTTACGACACAAAATATAACGAATCGAATTATGCCCGCAGGGTAGCCGAACACCTTCATACCAAACATCATGAATTGGTTGTTACCGAACTCGATGCACAGAATATGGTAGTAGATATGCTGAATTATTACGATGAACCTTTTGGCGACTCCTCGGCAATTCCTACTATGCTGGTATCGAAATTTGCAAGGGAACATGTCTCAATGGTGCTTTCGGGTGATGGTGGCGACGAATTGTTTCATGGCTATGGAGCCTACAAATGGGCAAGGCGACTTTCGTTTATGCCCAATAGGGCATTTAGGCAAATGGTAGGATACATCCTGGCCCGATCGGGTACAAACCGATACCGCAGGGCTGCGCATTTATTTCAGTATCAGGAACGTAAGCATTTAAAAAGTCATATTTTTTCGCAAGAACAATATTTGTTTTCAATTCCAGAAATAAACCGGCTCATGCTGTCGGATTTGCATGCCGACACAACTGTCGATCAAGATTATTCTTATTTTGTTCGCAAGCTTACCCCCGAAGAAGATCAGGCTGTTTTCGATTTGAAATACTACCTGAAAGACGACTTACTGGTAAAAGTAGATAGAGCTTCGATGAAGTATAGCCTCGAAACCAGAGTGCCTCTACTCGACTATAGAATTATCGAGTTTGCATTAAACATATCGCCAAAGCTAAAGATACAGGGCGACATTCAAAAATATCTCTTGAAAGAAGTGCTTTACGATTATTTGCCAAAAGAATATTTCGATCGCCCGAAATGGGGTTTTTCGATACCATTGAGCAAGTGGCTTAGCCGCGACTTATCGTATCTTGTTGATGAGCATTTGAATGAGTGGATGATAAGAAAACACAAGTTGGTAAATTTCGAAGAGACCAATCGTTTGATAAAATCGTTTCGTTCAGGCACCGATTATCTTTACAACAGAATCTGGCTTCTGATAATTTTGCACCGTTTTATGGAAAACGATAAAAACATGCTTAATCTTTAAGTCGGTTCTTTACGAAATTTTGTTGAGTATTGCTGTAAAACAATGCCGGTGACTATTAATATCAGCCCTGCAATTGTACTGGGCAAAATTCTCTCCCCAACAATAAAATAGATGCCCAGTAACGACAAAAAGGGTGACGCAAATATAAAATTACTAACCTTTGCTGTTGTAGATGAATACTTCAGTGCTTTCGACCACAACAAAAAAGTAATACCCATCTCGAAAAGTCCGACATAAATTACAGCAACTCCCGAAAGAGAAAAAGAAAATTCAGGCTTCGAGAAAATAAACATAGCGGCGCAACTGAAAAGAAAGCCCGTAAAAAAGCTCAGAAATAATTTTATCAGTTCGCTACGCTTATCCTTGATATTAAATATCCAAAAAAAAGCCCAAATCACCGAGCTTCCCAAAGCCAGGGCTGCACCTCCTGCATTAGTGAACTTGAACCCTGCAATATCGCCATGGGTAGAAATAACCAATACGCCAACAAAACTAAGCACAATAGCCAACATACTCACCCCGTTGATTCTTTGTTTCAGCATAGGTATTGAAATGAGCACCAGCATTATGGGCCACACATAATTGAGGGGTTGAGCCTCCTGCGTCGGCAATATATCGTAGGCCTTAAACAGTACTAAGTAATAAGCAAAAGGATTTAGAAACCCTAGTAACGCAGAATTGAGATATTGCCGCGGGGTGGTATTCTTTAATTCCTTAAAGCGTCGCGAAACCAGAATAATAAAAAACAACGCCACCGAAGCCACAAGCGAACTGAAACACAACAACTGAACAAAGTCGAACTCGCGCAATGCTATTTTAAAAGCCGTAGCCACTGTTGACCACAGCAATACGGTAACTATTGCAAATACATAGGCTTTTTGCTGTGGCTGTAAGGGCATATTAATCCTTTTTCATAATCGAATGCAGTGCATTGGTGCTTAAACGATATACGGGTATCACATCCTTATTCTTATCCCAATATGGCGATTGTTGATAAAACCAGTTTACAATAGCTCTCTGATTGCCTGCAAATGTACTATCGGTTTTTATTTTCTCTTCAAATTCGAGTTTCAGTTGCCGATTGTCGCTCATCATCTCTCTTGCCATAGTTTCCATTACATACGATTCGGCGTATTCTTTTTGTTCGAAGACAGCGTTAAAATAACCCCATCGAACCAGACTTGCCCGCGAAACGGGTTCGAACATATGCGCAAGCACTTTTGCTTCGGGCACTGCTGTTGAAACCACTATACTACCGGCCGGGAAACTACGTTTTGTTAGCGGTAAAACTTCGGTATTGAAACCTGAAATCATCTGGCGACCTTCGTAAGGTTCGGCACTCCACTTCACATGAATCAGCTTAGTGGCTTCAACTTCAACTTCAACTGAGCGCTGCAAAACAGTGTAACGAATTCCATGCGCATCAAGAATCTGAATTATTTCAGTCCAGGCCGGCTCAAAAATATAGGCAGCCGGTAATTGAGCAAACGCTACTGGTTTGGGCTTATCGTAATACCAAATCTTTTGTATTTCGGGAATATTCGAATAGCGATGCCATTCACCTCCGGTTACATCGCTTTTCACAACATCGTATGCCACCCCTTCGAAGTTGAATAGGACACTATCGGCATAGCTGTCGAATTCAACAGGAACGGGGATGTTAGCGGCAGCCATTTTTGCAGTGGCAGCATCGGCTTCGCGATTTAGTCGGGTTAACTTGCCGTGATTGGTGTTTATATTATCGAGAGTAAACCGCAGCACTTCGTAGGTAGCATCAACGCGTTGTGCATAAGGTTTAAGCATATGTGTTTCGAGAAGCAGCCCGGGGCGATTACGTGCTGCTGCATAGCCTTCCGAAAGCATGGGCGACGGTATCCACCGCACCAAACCACTTTTGGGGTCGTGCCATCGTTTAAACGTAACGTAACGAAACATCGGAAAACTCTTGCTATACATATGCTCAATGAGAGGTTTCAGGTATTCATATTGCTGCCAATGGTTTTGTTCATCACCAAGTAGGCACATATCGGTAAGGTCATACGTCATCACATACTGATAATCGGCACCATCGGTGGTGTGGCAATCGATAAACATGTCGGGCAACCATGCATTGTAAACATCTAAAAAAGCACGAATTTCGCGACTGTCGGCCTTTATGAAATCACGATTCAGATTTATATTACGAACATTGGTTCGCCATCCCATTTCTTCGGGTCCGTTTTGATTGATACGATTGTAAGCACCACGGCGGAGACACCCTTCGGGGTTAATTGTGGGAATAAACAACAGAACTACATTTTGAGGAGGCTGAATTTTTCGCCCTGCCAAATTGCGAATCAGCATCATACCTGCATCGGTGCCATCGGGTTCTCCTGCGTGTATACCGGCCTGCACCAACAAGACGGCCTTGCCGGCCTTACGTGCTTCTATTGGGTCGAATTGTGAATCACTGTCAACAATAAGTAAAGGAATGTTGTAACCATTGGCGGTTTTACCCATAACCCGGTATTGTACAAATGGCGAAATACTGTCGAAAAGCTTCGAATAGCTCAATATTTCGTCGTAGGTCATTGTTACATTCTTCTCTGATTTTTCGTAAGGCGTCAATATTAATTTCTGAGAAAAAACACACTGGGCCAACCCCGACACTACAAAACAAATCATAAGTATTTTCATAGTAAAAACGCTGTTAAGTTCAACAGGTAAAGATAGAAATGTTTGAGATTAATCGCAGCGAGAATACAAACATATGCACCCTACGTAAAAAAAAGAGGGACGATATATTACTGCTTCATAAACGCAATAAGCAATTCGGTAAATTCGGCATGATTGGCAAGGGTGTAATACAGCACATTGTTCAACTCCACAACCGGATATCGCGTTGAGTAACCTGCCATTTTGTCGGGAAGAGCATTATATATCTTTCTATCGAGTTCTTCCATTCCTTCTTTGGTATTTGTAGGAACCTCTTTAAAGTCGATACCGGCATTTTGCAGAGCCTGCATCATATCGCCACAACGGCCGCAATTGTCGCGCGAATAAATAGTTATTGTCTGAATCCCTTCAGGGAAAACTGACGCATCGAAATGCTGATATTTATTTAACTGATCGTTTTCTTGTGAAAAACCTGTCAGAAAAACAAAGATTAACAACAAAAGAGGTATTATTCTTTTCATAGCATAATGATTTAGAACATTTCAATTATCAAAAATCGTGCAAAACCCTTTACACATTTATCTTAAGCTTTACATTAAACCTGCGTCCGGTAAGATAGTTGGGTACGGCATACAATCGACCATAGATATCCGACACCCAAATATGCGAAATTGTATTGTTAATGTCAAGTAAGTTAAATACTTCGAGGCTTAGCCACACACTTTTAAAGACCTTTCCCAAGCCATGCTCATGGCCTGTTTTATCGCCGACCAATTGTTTCGAAATTCCCAAATCGACCCGGCGATATGGGGGTATTTTTCCGGTTGCCTGATAGCGTTGAGCATTGGGCGGGCCAAAAGAGAAACCGGTTCCAAATAGTAAATTCAGATGTGCCTGCCAGGTAGGGTTGTTAGGCAAATAGTCGTGAAAATATATGGCAAAATTAAAGCGCTGATCGGTAGGTCGTCGCAAATATCCGGGATAAATTGTATCGACACCGCCACCTTCGTTGCTCAGTGTATAATAATCGTTGTCGAGATCCTCCATGGTTTTCATTAGCGACATACTTAACCAAGATTCGGTTCCCTTTACAAACTCACCGTTAACTTTGGCCTCCACTCCAACTGCATATCCATGAGCCATATTTTCGCCATAGTACCTAATCCTCACATTATCAACATCGTATGGGATGATGTTATACAGATATTTGAAATACACCTCGGTAACCAGTTTAAATGGGCGGTTCCATGCAAGGAACTGATAATCGCTTCCCATAACCACTTGCACAGATGATTGAGCTAAAATGTTATTGTTGATAGTGCCATCGTGTCGTCTGATTTCTTTAAAGAATGGAGGTTGGTGATACATACCGGCCGACAACCGAAAAACATAGTCTTTTTCCCACTCGGGCGAATACGACATCGACAATCGGGGGCTGAACAACGGCTGGCGGTTAAAAGTCCAGTACGAAAAGCGACTACCCGCATTAAAACCTATCTCTCCTTTATCGAGTTGAAATAACCAAGCATGCTGCAGATAGCTTTCGAAACGGTCGGAAGCCAGACCTATTACCGAAGTATCGGTACTAAACAGCAACACCTCGCTACTGCTATAGGGGATGGAATAACCTGCAGAGTCAATCATTTGCCATTCGTTAATTTCATAGTCGAAAATTTCATGCTTATAAGTAATGCCCCAGTTTAAACTGTTATCGTTGTACCGATAATCTCCTTTATGAGCCAGCGACGACACATAGCCATCGAGGTAATTTCGGGCATGATTCAGGAATGACCCCACTCCAATATTCGAAATACTATCTCCCAGCGTGTTTGACCCCAGTTGTTTATCGAGTTCATTCAGGTAATATTGGCCTAAAATATCATAAGTTTCGGCCTCTCGGGTATAGAACGTTGAAGCTATCCATTTTACGGTCAGGTTTTTTTGCGGTTTATAGGTTGCCGTTACAGCTCCTGTAGCTGTCAAAAAACGATCGACTTCCTGACCTTCGAAATACATTTTTATTTTTAGTGCCTGATCGAGAGTTCCCCATGAGGTTTCGTTGTCGATTGGGATAAAACCATAGTAATTTCCACTGTAGTTACCTAAAAAGCTCATTTCAAATTTCTCGTTGAAGTCGTAGGTAAGATAGGTTTGCACATCGGTAAATCGCGGATCGTACATTGCTCGTGTATCGAGGCTCGAAAGGAGATATCGTGTGGTTTTATAGCGTAATCCGGTGATATGCCTGAACCGACGGTTTTGCGACACCCCTTCGAAGTGGGCAAAGGCACCCAAGAGACTTAGCGTAGCCGAAGCTTGCCATTGCTGGGGTTTTCGATATCGTATATCGAGCACCGAAGATATTTTATCGCCATAGCGGGCTTCGAAACCTCCGGTTGAAAACAACACCGACGACACCAAATCAGAATTGATGAAACTCATGCCTTCTTGTTGGCCCGATCGTATCAGCAACGGACGATAAATTTCGACATCGTTCACATACACCAGATTTTCATCGTAATTGCCTCCCCGAACCGAATATTGAGAACTAAGTTCGTTGTTCGAAACTACTCCCGGTAATGTTTTCAACACATCTTCCATACCATGGGCGGTAGGAATATTACGGGCGGCAATTGGGTTGAGTCGAATGATGTTGTTGCGACGCTCGTTCTTATCTTCGATATCAACCCCCGGCAACATACTCACCGACTTTTTTAAGATAAAGGTTTGTTCGAGCACAGCATCAGGTTTAAGGCGTATAACTTCGCTGCATTTTTCGTATCCCAAAAAGCTGATCGACACGTTTAAATCTTTTCCGGCAGGTAGTTGTATCGTAAAATATCCATTTTTATCGGAAGCTGCCCCCATACCGCCAGGGCTAATACTCACGTTGGCAAACTGCACCGGAGTAAAGTCTTCGTCGACCACGCGACCTTTAAGCATGGCATTCTGCGCCATACTATTGAAAGCAACACAAATAAACAGCAACAATCCCTGTAGTCTATTCATCCCCATTATTCATTACGCATATAACCATATTCATACTAAAAAATTGTGCTGCTACTGTGGGTTTTTTGAATTCAATTCGGGATATTCAATACGAGAATGATAAATATTCATCAGTTTTTCGATAAAGATTTCCTTAGCGATGGTAATATTTTTAAATGTAATATTTACGTTTTCAAATTGTCCTTCGGCCACCTGTGTATCAACAATGCGATGTACCAATGCTTTTACAGTTTCCGGGTCGTATGTTTTGAGCGAACGTGAAGACGCTTCAACCGCATCTGCCATCATTACCACCGCAGCTTCTATTGCTGTTGGCTTGGGACCCGGGTAGGTAAATAAGTCATTGTTTATTTCTTCGTCGGGATGTTGATTTGCCCAGCAATTATAAAAATAGCGGGTTACAGTAGTACCATGATGCGTACTGATAAACTCAACAATAGGTTTTGGCAAACGGTATTTGCGTGCCATTTCCTCCCCCCTTTTCACATGACTTATTATGATTGATGCACTTTGGTCGAATGCCATGCTGTTGTGTATATTTACGCCGTACTGGTTCTCGATGAAATACTGTGGAATACCTGCTTTTCCAATATCGTGATACAAGGCACCGGTACGCGCCAACAAAGCATTTCCTCCAATTTTTCGCACAACGCTCTCAGCCAAATTGGCGACCTGCATCGAATGCTGAAATGTTCCAGGGGCTTTTTCTGAAAGCTCTTTGAGTGCAGCATTGTTGGTGTCGCTCAGTTCGAGTAATGACACATCCGACAAAAATCCAAAAACACGCTCGTAAATGTACAACATCGGGAACAATGTTAATAGCAGGAATGCATTACCACCAAACCATACAAAGTTGCTAATCGACAAATCGGCAAAATTGCCTTCGCGTATAAGATGAAATCCGGAAAACGAAAACACATAAGAAATTAAAACCCACAATACCGATAAAAATAAATGGAAACGACGTTGCACCGAACGGAGTGTGAATAAAACTATCATCCCTGCAACTATCTGTACAAAAATAAAACTAAAACTATCGGGAGCAAAAAATGAAACCATGAGAATAAGAATCCAATAACTAACCAATGCAATGCGATTGTTGAAAAAAATATAAACCAATACCGGAAAAATCACATAAGGAATAAGAAAAATACTGATCTGCCACACCTGAACCACAAAATGCGTAAGCAAAATCATCAACATCATCTGCATCACAATAAAACCAATTTGTTTTATTTGAAAAAGTACAGGTTTAAAATTAAAATAGAGATGCAGATAATAAACGAGTAAAAGCAGGATTATCAACAAAGCGTAACCCACCGATACCCATGTATAATTTACACCTGCCGACTTTTGCCAGTACTCATTTTTCAGCGAAACCAGTATACGATACGTGTTCTCGTCAACTATCATCCCTCGTTGCACAATGAGCTCACCTTGCTGAATTAAGCCCTGCTGTGTTGCAATAGATTGATATTGCTGATTGAGAAGTTGCAACGAAGTTTTACTATCGTAAATAAGATTGGGTTTAAAAAAGTTTATATCGCACAAGGTGTAGATGATAAACATTTCTATTGAATCGCTTTGAGAAAACGAATTGGCGGCAAATTGTTTAATCGTTTCGCTAAAGAAGTAAAAGGCTGAGTCGGGGTGTGAAATTTCGTTAATATTAACTACTCCTTTGCTATATCCTGATTCAACTACAGTAATCTTTTCTGATCGCATTTGATGCCAACTCAGCGAAACATCAGCCACACCGCGATTATATATGTTATCGACAGTGCTGGCAATTTTTCCGGCAGTTATTTCCGAAAATCTACCCTGCCCAACATGCCCAAATAATAAACCGGCAGATTTGCCATGGGGTTGTTTATTGAATCCCGAAACATCGATAATGCTATCAAGATAATTAATGTATTTGATTGTAACATAGCCGGCAACAGAGGTATCGACAACATACAAGGGATAGAAACGCGCTTTAATACTATCGCGCTCTTGCTTGATTTCTTCGTTGGTTTTTTGAATGGTAAAGTCGAACGGAGCTATCAAATCTTCGTGCATCCAGGGACTTCCCTTCTTGAAATCAAACGAAAAATGAGGCTCCTTCGGAAAAACAAGAAACAATACAAACGCCAACATCACAAACAGAGCAATGCTAAAAACAATACGAAACCGTTGCCCTTTAAGGATGGATGTTGACATAGAAAATTTTTGTTAAAAATAGAAAAAAATAAACAAATGAAAGCTGATATAGCAGAAGGAGAAAAAGAAGTTTAATAACCGGTATCACCACAATTTGTGCATATCAGAATTCTGTATGTTTTCGAGCCGGTAGTGGTACCCCCACATCAGACCGTGAAGCGGTTCTGTTGTAGGCTGAGCACCCGCCACACGATACAGGCTCAGATGCTTAAATTCGGTTAGTATTCGCTGCACTTCGGCAATGCGCTTTGTATATATCGTTTTATCGATACCACTATTGCCGCCCCATGCACAAATTAGATGAGAAGTATTTTTCAATACCTGCCTGAAATACAAATCGTTATCGCTGCCAACTATATAATCGGTACCCCATTGCTTGTAGCAGGCTTGCACATCGCGGGCATCGGTGGCGCGAAGGGCAAAGATATTTAGAATAGTAAGCAAGCCTGCATCGGCGAAATGCCGATACACATAAGTCTCTACCTTGCGAATGGTAGCATCCGATTGCTTCACATCGGCAGAGCTTGGGTTTTTCAGTATCACCGTTACCCGATTGGTGTTATTACTTCGCAACAACGATTGCTGATATCGCATCGACAATACATAACGATAGCGATAGTTTTCGGAAAAAACAGCTTCTATCGAACTCATTTCTATTTCGGAAAAATGAGGTATTTGTCTGCCTATTCGGGTCATAGTAATGTTTATTGCAAATCTAATGATTTTGGCTTAACGGTATCTATTTGTTAGTGTAATATCTAAAACGTACTTTTGCAGACATTACGAAACCGACAGATGGGAAAAAACAAAAAACACGGCATACTGAATTCGGTTCTCATTACCGACATAGCCGACGAAGGGCTGGCAGTAGGCCGTCACAATAACATGGTGGTATTTGTAAAAAATGCTGTACCCGGCGATGTAGTCGATGTGCAGGTACGTCGTGCAAAAAGTAGTTTTTACGAAGGCGTTGCTGTTCACGTTGTAAAGGCATCGGAATATCGCGATACTCCATTCTGCAAACATTTTGGCGTTTGTGGAGGATGCAAATGGCAGCATCTGCGCTACGCTGTGCAACTGCAATTCAAACAGCAACAAATTATCAATCAGCTAACACGAATTGGCGGACTGGAGCTGCCCGAAGCAGAACCAATAATGGCATCGGACAATGATCGCTATTACCGTAATAAACTTGAGTACACTTTTTCTGACCGCAGGTGGTTCGAGCCGCACGAACCTATGCTCGAAGCCGGCGACCCGCTGGCCAATGGTGTTGGGTTTCATATACCCGGACTGTTCGATAAAATTGTTGACATCAAAGAATGCTTTTTGCAAGACGACACCGGTAACCGCATCAGAAATTTTATCAGAACATATGCCCTCCACAACAAACTCAGCTTCTATAATATAAGAATGCAGCAGGGTTACCTTCGTAATTTGATACTAAGGAACAACCTGAATGGTGAGTTTATGCTGGTGCTTTGCGTTGCCGAAGACCGTGACGATGATACCCGATTGCTTTTGGAATGTATTCAAAAAGAATTCCCCGAGGTAACATCGCTACATTATGCACTGAATACTACAAAAAACGACAGTTTACATCACACCGAAGTAACACATTTTTCGGGAGCAACTGTTTTGTATGAACAATTGGGCGAACTGCGCTTTGCCATAAGTCCAAAATCGTTTTTTCAGACCAATACAGTGCAAGCAAATCGTATGTACAATAAAATCCTGGAGTTTTCGGGAGCAAAATCGGGAGATACCATCTACGATTTATATACGGGAACCGGAACCATCGCCTTGTTTTTGGCTGCATCGTGCAAAAAAGTTATCGGAATTGAATACATAGAAGAAGCCATTCGTGATGCGCGCACCAATGCCGGTCTCAACAAAATTGAGAATACCCACTTTGTTGCCGGCGACATGAAAGATGTTCTCAACAATAGTTTTATCGACACCTGGGGCAAACCCGATATTATTGTTACCGATCCACCACGTGCCGGCATGCACCCCGGGGTGGTAGAAACCATTTTAAAACTAGATGCATCGCGCATTGTATATGTTAGTTGCAATGCCGCTACACAAGCACGCGATATGCAAATGCTGCACCACCGCTACAAAATCGAAAAAATTCAGGCCATCGATATGTTTCCGCATACCCATCATGTTGAAAACATCGCCCTGTTGATACGTCGCACTACCGGGTAGCCTACTTTCCGGTAGTGTACACGTTAACATATTTCGAATTGCACTGTAATGGACGGCAGTAACCAATTATTGTATCGATATAATGAAAATCGGCAGTGTGCAACAATATAGTTGATTCGTGCATTTTTTTCGCATCGTACATATCAATTAAAACATAATAGCCCTCAGTTGAGCACAGATGCACCACCGCATCAATAATCCGTTGCTCCGAGCCAATGTATTCGGCAGCTTGCATCCAATCGAGCGGAAGCGGATTGCGGGTATTGAGCATGGGGTAAAAAATAGCATTGTGCGGCAATACCACTATTCGATTGTTTGAATTGGGCAACGAGTCAACAAGCCTTACCAATTCGTCATAGTATGCGCATATATTGGCATTGCTCATCACATTACCAAAATTCGGGTGAATTTCTCCCATTTTACAATTCAGTTGATTAGCCGGCAAATCGCGATAATTAACCCTTCGTTGGCTCCATGTGCCCAGGATTAAAAAGAGCAGACCCGCAATGAACAACAGCCAATCTCCAAAAAAGGGCTTAACAACAATGGGTATTAAATGAACCACCAGAGTAACAATTCCTGCCATGAGCAATCCGCATGCAAAAACCGGAGTATTATCGCCCAGCGAAATAGATGATATGTGTGCAATCATCAGAATAAAAAGAACATATCCCATCATCTGCGTCGAAGGTTTACGCAGCATCCATGCCAACAACAACAAATCTACAAGGCAAAAGAACAACTCGAAGGGCATACGGTAAATATTCAGAGGAACACGTAAAAAGTGTGAAACCACCATAGCCATAGCCCATGTTGCAACAAGCAAACAAACCAGAGTTAGGTGCTTGTTAAGTATTTTGAGTAAAGGAGCAACAAATCGCCGGGCTACCAAATTGACTCCAAAAAGAATCACAACAGAAATGTGCAATACACTGGCCGGGGAACTGATCAGCATTTTCATATATTTTAACACACCCGTTTCGAGCAATTCGGTGCGCCCACTCATCTGAACTAGAAAATCGGGCATGGCATTATAGTGTAACAGCACGGCTATATAGATTAATGCCGGCCACCAAGCCATAATAACGATGAACAGAGCTGTACGTAATCGGAACAACAAAAAAAACTGCACAAGGGCAAGGCCCGACACAATCATGGCCGGTAACAGAAAACTTTGCCTCGACACAGCAGCAAGAACCAAAAACTGGATGGCTAAAAAAATGCGCAGCTTGATATTTTGAACCGAAAACCACACCAGAATTGCCAGCGACGACCAAAACACGGCGTCGATTGTTGTCCAGGGGAATAGATTATAGTTCAAAATACTAAGGCTAAACAGTAACATAAACAACCCCAGCTCCGAAGCCGTTTTGCGAAAACGATTTGTCAGCCTTCTCACTACAACAGTGCATGCCAATGCCATCAGCATAAATTGAAAAACCACAAACCAACGTCCCGATTCTATAAGCGGCAGTGGCGAAATAAAATGCAATGTATGCAAACAACCACTTCCCACAGGTCTGATAGATACAAAATCGCGATGAGGTACTTCTCCGTGTACAAGCCGGTACGATTGCGCCACCACCACTCCTTCGTCGCTGGGGTTAAAGCCTTCGTTTCCGGTGTAGTTTATCAAGCGGAATAAGAGCATAATAAGCACTATGCAAACAAAATAGGCAACAACACGTTTGTGTGTATGGCTATTCGCGATAAGTTTCATTCTGTAAAAATAGTAATTTCGCGATAAGATTTTTAATAATGCAAACCATGGTGCATCTCAAACCAATAAAATGAGTTTTATGACTACAATAGCGACTAACTAGTTTAGTTTTGGTATAATTGGCAATCAAATTTTATTCGGTGTCGTCGAGTAATATTTCATCGTCGCCATTCATAAATTCTTTCGACCTTCCATGCGATTTCAACGCATTTTTATGCAGTTCGTAATATTGTTTACGGTTACGGCAAATATCAACAGCCAGATATATGGCATTACGCATAGATGCTTCGGAGGCTTCGCCGGTGCCAACCAGTTCGTAGGCTGTACCATGTGCAGGCGATGTTCTAACTATCGGAAGGCCTGCTGTGAAATTTACCCCGTTTTCGAAGCTTAATGCTTTGAACGGAGCCAAGCCCTGATCGTGGTACATAGCCAGAACTGCATCGAATTTGCCGTAATTGTCGGAGCCAAAAAACCCGTCGGCAGCATATGGTCCCAGAGCCATGATTTTTTTGTTTCGTGCCGTTTCAATGGCAGGAACGATAATTTCGCTTTCTTCGCTACCGATCACACCCATATCGCCACAGTGAGGATTAAGACTAAGAACGGCAATGCGGGGTTTGGTAATGCCAAAATCGATTCGCAGCGATTCTTCGAGAACTTCCAGCTTACGTAAAATTAATTCTTTGCTAAGCAAGCCCGCCACATCTTTTATGGGAGAATGGCCAATTACGGTTCCTACTCTCAGGTTATCTGAAACCAACAGCATCAGGTAATTAGTAGCGTTGAATTTGCTTGCCAGATATTCGGTATGTCCCGGAAACGCAAAGCCACTTTCCTGAATATTATGTTTATTGATAGGGCCGGTAACCAGAGCATCAATTTTGTTTTCGCTTAAGCTTTTTACTGCGCATTCGAGGGCGGCATAGGCAGCAGCTCCGGCTTCGGGTGTCGATTTTCCCAATTCAACTCGGATGTCGTCGTCAACACAGTTTATTATGTTCGAACGTTTTGGATGGGCTTCTTCGGCTGTGCGCACCGGGTTCAAACTGAAGTTTTCTACGCTGATGGCTTTGCGGTGATAGGCAACCACTTTAGGCGACCCATACAGAATAGGAATGCATATTTCGTTAATTCTGGGTTCGCTCAATACCTTAATAATTACTTCGTAACTTATACTGTTGATATCGCCGTGACTTATTCCAATTTTATATTTTTCCATATTATCTCAGTTAAAAAAATCGTAAAAACAAATGCCAAATTTAATACAGCACGGCTTATTCTGCACATTTACGTGTAAAAAAGTCGAAAAGCAATCGAACGCCGCTGCCGGTTCCCGCTTTGCCCCGATACTTGTCGCTGGAATCAAGATAGGCTGTGCCGGCAATATCGAGGTGTACCCAAGGGTAATTGGTGAAATGCTCAAGGAATTTTCCGGCAGTAATGCTACCTGCCCAACGTCCTCCCACATTTTTGATGTCGGCAAAATCTGACTTTATCTGTTCACCATATTCTTCCCACAATGGCAATTCAACAATACGCTCTCGTGTTTGCATTCCCGAAATATGTAATTCACTTATGGCTTCTTTGTTGTTGCCCATAGCGGCTATGGCAATAGTGCCAACTGCTACCACTGCGGCACCGGTAAGTGTTGCCAAATCGATGACCAATTCGGGATTGTATTTATTTGCATAAGCCAGTGCATCCGCAAGTATCATACGGCCTTCGGCATCGGTATTAAGAACCTCAACTGTGGTGCCGTCGTACATTGTGATTATATCCTGAGGGGCATAGGCATTTTCGCCGGGGCGGTTGTCGGTGGCCGGAACCAGACCTATCACATACAATGGCAAGGCTGCTTTTGCTATGGCGTACATAATACCCACAGCTGCCGCTGCTCCGGCCTTGTCGCTTTTCATGCTATCCATACTGCCCTGAGTGGGTTTCAGACTCAATCCGCCGGTGTCGAACACTATTCCCTTCCCCACAATCACATAGGGTTTCTCGTTAATTGCATTAGCGGGTTTATAGGTCATGATGCTGAAACTGGGTGGATCGACACTGCCACGATTCACAGCCAGCAAGCCTCCCATTCGCAGCGCTTCGATACGTTGTTTGTCGAAAACTTCTACTTCGAAACCGGCTGCTTTTCCCACTTCCTGAATTGTTACTGCAAGCTTGTGTGCATTCAAATGCGAAAGTGGCTCGTTAACTATATCGCGGGCTACATATACCGAGCTGCAAACTATATTCAGTTTTTCCACGTCCATGTCCGTTAGTTTGTTGGAAACAACATGAACAGTTGTCAGCGATATTTCCTTCTTATCTTTGTCGCCAAAGTATTTGTTGAATTTGTATGCCGACAGGATTAATCCCTCGGCAAAGGCAGCAGCAATACCTTCTTCGCTGTATAAATCAACTATGTTGACACAGGTGAATTTATTTTTAATAACTTGTTGGCATAGCTCGAAGGCCTGATTTCGCATTGTCTCATACAGTGTGGCCTTATCGTTGTGCTCGCTTACAACAACTATGTAAATCCATTTGTAATAAGAATTTACCGATATCAGCTTGTCTTCGTTATCGATGCACGATTTTGCATAAGCCGTTTCGGGTTTTGTCATCGACAGTTGCGATAAATCAAAATGTGGCGCAATAAGGTAAATCACCGGTTCGTCGACTGCAGCTTTTGGTATTTTTGACAGTACTGGTATTTTCGAAATTATCATGATAAGGTGTAATTAATTAACGTATTCCTGACGCTCAACCAGAGTATAATAGTCGTTGTCAACCTGAATGTAGCCCTGATCGTAGCAAAACACATAGGTGTTGCCGGTTTTAGTGGTAAACACATTGGTGTGATAATCGAAGTTAAAGCCTTCGTCGATTAGTTTTTGCCGGCTAACACGGGTTTTACCTCGTGTATTCAAGGCTTCCAGTATTCTACGGTTCTTTTTTAAGATTCGGTTGATGTTGCGCACAAAATTGGTAGAATCCTGATTCAATCGGTTGTTGTAGGTGTTGCGACATTGGTCGCTGCAGAACTTCTTATCGACCCTGCCAATAAGCTTTTCTCCACATTCTTGACATACTTTTTCCATACTTAACGATTTTTTCAAAGATACAAAGATTGCCCGAATTGACACATAAAAAATTGTTGAAGCAAAAAAACTTCCACAACATGTTGAAGTTATAACAAATAACTGAACCGTTATTTTTTTTCAGATTACTGAGGTTTTTGAAAAATACGATGATTGCCTAAGCCTGTTTTTTTAAAGAAATACGAAAATGAAGTTGCCAGCACGCCCAATCCATAGGTTACACTACGCCGAAAATTGATAGAACTGGCTTCTTTAAAGTACAGTGTAGGGCATGTTATTTCGGCAATTTCGTATCCCGCGTAGCAAATCTGAGCCAGCATTTGATTGTCGAACACAAAATCGTCGGAGTTTGCCATAAAATTGATGTTGCGCAACACTTCAGCCGAAAATGCCCTGTATCCGGTGTGGTATTCCGATAACTTTTGGTTCATCAGTATGTTTTGCGTAAAGGTTAGTGCACGGTTTGCAATGTATTTATATCGGGGCATTCCACCTCGCAAAGCCCCTCTGCCCAATATGCGTGATGCCAAAACTACATGATACACATTGTTGGCTATAAGATAAGCCATGCTGTGAATTAGTTTGGGTGTGTACTGATAGTCGGGATGCAGCATAATCACAATATCGGCATTCAGGGCAAGTGCTTTTGTGTAGCAGGTTTTTTGGTTGCCGCCATACCCTTTGTTCTGTTCGTGCACTATGATATGTTGAATGCCAAGTTTTTTTGCTTCTTCCACAGTGTTGTCTCTGCTTGAATCGTCAACCAGAATTACTTCGTCAACTATGTTGAAAGGAATTTCGTTGTAGGTTTTTGCCAAAGTGGCTGCTGCATTGTAGGCCGGCAGCACAATTATTAGTTTCTTTTCGTTAATCATTGCTTCTGATTCTTTTTTAACTGTTCTGCCCTGTTGAAACATTCGCTCGCTTTTTGCATATCACCCAGGTGCTGATACGTAAGACCAGCATTTATCCACGATTGAGGATCGTTCTGATTCAGCTCTATTGCTTTTAGAAAGCTTGAAAGAGCCGACTGCAAATCTCCTTTCATACCATGGGCTACACCTAAATCGAGATAGAGATTTGGGTTACTGCTGTTCGCAACGGCCGCTTTGTTCAAATATACCAGTGCCGAATCGAGTTGGTTCTGATATCGACCATAAATTGTTCCCTTTAAATGATATAATTCGCCAATACCCGGTTTCACCGCATCAAGCTCATCGAGAGCCTCAATCAACTCGTCGGGATTATTCACCGAGTTGCCGCTAATAAGAAGCCCGAAAGCATTATTGATAATAACTTTTGTGTTTCCCAAGGCAATGCCGTGATAGGGTCTTAAACTGAGTACACGGGTATAGGCGTTAAGTGCTTTCACCGAATTCATTTCCAATTCGTACCAGGCATTGCCCAAAAGGTTGATGGCATCAACATATTCGGGATAAATTTCGAGAGACCGCTCGAGGTGTGCAATAGCTTGCCTGCAGTAGGAATTGTGTAATGCCGTATCGTTTTTAATCTTGGGCTTCTGTGCTTCTTCAATAAGTTTACCTCCTGCACTGCATGTCGATTTGGCCGAATTGTACGATACCTGAACATCGGTGGTAAACAGCACAAAATCGTTTTCCCATGCCCGGTTTCGGCTGATGGTTTTTGTTGAGTACAAAACCAAAATAGCCGTAAGCAAAGTAATACTAATGCCTCCCGGTTTAAATTTCAGTTTATGCGCAAGCTTTGGCAGCAAGTCGGCCAAAAGCCAGGCTGCTATCAGGCAAAAGCCTATCGACGATATAAAAACAAAACGTTCGTTCATAAAAGTACCTACCGGAAAAAACAGGTTCGACACTACCGACAGCGGAATTATTATAAACCAAATGCCATACGAAACCACGTCTTTGCGCTTTATTGTGCCATACAGGGCATATAATCCCATGGCCATATACAACAACAGTGGCAGAAACGCGCGGTAATCGCTCCACCCGATTATGGGAATTTGTTTGGGATAGTAGTCGTAGGTTAGCGGATGCGGGAATACGAGTAATTGTATATATTTCCAAAGTGTGAAGAATATGGTGGCATATTTTTCGCCGATACTGCTGCCCACAAACGGATTGTTCATCAACTCCTGCACAATTTGCTTTTCGCCACTGGCACCTCCCAATATGCTGTAGCGGATAAGTAAGAATACAATGGCTGCAAAAAGCAAGGGAATCCACGAAATCACATTCTTTTTCAACGAATGATTTGTGAAAAAATATACCGATAGTGGAATCATCGCAAGAAATGTAATGGCATTTTCTTTCGAAAGAAGGCCCAGAAACAAACTCAGCGACGACCACAACAGCATAAGCGGTTTTTTTTTGTCGAGATACCGCAAGGTAAACCAAAGAGCCCCCAGCGACCCCAGCAATGTGAGAATTTCGTCGCGGCCTTTTATGTTGGCTACTGCCTCGGTGTGAATGGGATGTGCCAGAAAAAGCAGCGCGGCAATAAATGCAAAGCTCAAATACCACGGCTTGCTGTTGGCCTGTGGCACCAGCCGCAGCAGTATGCGATACAGCAACAGGCAGGTAATAACATACAGCACAATATTGATGAAGTGGCTTATATGTGGGTTGCCGGTGTATCGTGCAACCCCTTTGTTGTCGGTTTCTTTTTCGCCAAAAAGGTGCATTTCAACGGCAAAACCTGCCAGCGACAACGGACGATAACGACCACCCGCAACCAGTTTTTTTTCTTCCTGAATTTCGTCGGCAGTTTTGCCCGGATAGCTGGTCATCCAAAATCCGGTAAAGGTATCGTAGCTGAATATATCGCCTATTCCCGAAACACCTCGGGTGGTAAATTGGTTTTGCACTATCACTATGGCATCGTCGAGTGCATAATCGTGCGAAATGGTGTTGCCATACAAAATAAACCCCAACGCGGCTATAATAATATACGGGAAAATGCTTTTCTTCACGGCCGCCACAGGTGTTGCCTGAGCCGTAACCAACAGCTTTTTGCTTGCCTTGTTTTTATGTGTAGGTTTCTTCATTTTGTTGCCGGTATCAATGGCCCAAATTTATAAAAAACCTTGAATTTATTTACCATTTTATGCTATTTGCAATCGGATGCGCTGTGCTGTCGGTGCAGCAATGCAATTTTGTCGGCATAATGCAAGGCTGATACACCTGTTAAGTTGCTTCCGTAATTTACGCTTGGCATTGCTCTCATTTCTCGTCAGCGCAAAGCCGGCCACCTAAACGTCATCGCCTTCGCAGCCCCCGTCGTCGCGAGCGAAGCGCTAATCGAATTTGTCACCCTGAGGGCTAATTATTGGGGCAATAAAAGCAATATGAAATGACGAGGTGTCTGGAATCGGAATACAGAAGTAAGAATACAGAATACAGAAGGGTTGGCTTTCAATCAAACAATATTTTCCTCCGGGTTGAATTTTACTATTTTCTCGGAGCAGCAGTTTTCTATCGCCCAACGAAAAGCATCTTCTGCATTCTGTCTCCTGTATTCTGAATTCCCAATTTTAATAATACGTCATTGGTAGTAGCGAAGCGGTAATCGAATTTGTCACCCTGAGTAGCGAAGCGGTAATCGAAGGGTGACTCCGAAGCCGTTTTCAGTACCCCTGCCCATGCTTCGATGAGCCTTTCGCTGCGCTCCAGTACTCAGCATGACAGGGGCATTTGTCACCCTGAGTAGCGAAGCGGTAATCGAAGGGTGACTCCGAACACCGATTGCATCGTCGCTCTTGGTAGCTAATCGTATTATAGGCACCAAGGCAACACAGAAGATTTAATAAAATTGTATCCATTTTTTGAATTTCTTTTCGTCGTGCTGTTTTCGAACAGAATTATTTGTAAATTTGTATTATCAACCTTAAGAATTTCGCCTATGAAAAAATCGTTACCCGCACTCTTCATATCGTTTCTTGCACTATTCCTGATGATTCAGGAGCAAGGTTTTGCGCAGTCGCCCGACATCAAAATAGGTACGGGACGCACCAAACGAACCATCAATATTGGCGATTCTATATCAATTTGGTGGAAAGTAGAAAATGCTAATAAGTTCTATTGCAATGAATTGGGGCTGACTGATATGCCAATGGAGGGTGTCTTGTGGGTAAGCCCCACCCAGAATACTTCCTATGTTTTTATAGCCGAGCGTGGTGGTGCTCAGGCCAAAAAGCGCATCGCAATTGATGTGGTACACCCAAAATTATTGAGTTTTACAGCTCCCGATCGCATTACCGACGAGGGTGTTTATACCATTGCATGGACCGCCGAAAATGCCGATTACGTAAGCATCTACGGTATCGACGAAAAACTTCCTGCCGAAGGGAAAGTCGAGTTTCGCTCTACCCGCGACACTACCATTCGTATTGCCGCCTGGAATAAAGCCGGATATAACGATAAAATGTCGAAAAAGGTAAAAGTAAATTACGTGGAATCGATAGGATGCACTTCGGTAGTAAAAATTGGGGAGATGGCATTGGTAGAATGGAAATATAAGAATGCCTATAAAATTGCCATCGACCATGTTAACGACAGCCTGCCTCCCATCGGTTCAATGAAAATCCCGATGAAAACTTCCTATTCATATGGAGTGCAAATATTTAGAAACGATGGCACTGTTGATGATGGCTTCTTCAACATACAAGTTATTGAGCCAAAAATTGTTTTCTTCAACGGTAAAACATTTGTACGACCCGACGAAATGGTCGAATTCACATGGCATGCCGAAAATGCCGACTCTGTTACATTATCGGTTGCTCCCGGCGTAAAGCACCCTCCGAAAGGTAAATTTAGCTTTCAAACCAAAAAAGATACCGATGTGGTACTTAAGGCATATCTGAATGGCTATACCGACGAGAGAACTCTCAGAGTTGAAATAGACCGATCGCCGGCTTATATCGAACCCGAATAGTATTCTCAAGGCATGTTACGGGTTTATTTTACCTCTTTCGGCATTTGTTACAGCTATTGGTGTTATGGCATGGGTGAATTACAAAAGTTATATCAAATATGCGGGTAACTTCTATGAAGCGATTATGTAAAATCACTATTGTTCTAGTGTGCTCTGTGCTTTTCAACAGTATTACTCACGTTTCGGCACAAGACTATCCGTCGAAAAACGAAATCGAAAAAATAATAAAGCGAGAAGTTAACAATAAGCGCAGTAATAGTATCAGTATTGCAATTCTCGATAAGGGAAAAATTACTTATGTAAATGCAGGCTATCCTTTCGATAAAAGAACCGATAAGGCTAGCGAACACACCATTTACGAAATTGCTTCGGTATCGAAAATATTCACAACTACGCTGTTGGCCGATTTTGTTATAAAAGACAAAATTGGTCTCGACGATTATATGGTTGACTATTTACCCGATACACTGCAGTTCTCCGATGAACGAATCAGACAAATTCAAATTAAACATTTAGCCGCTCATACTTCGGGAATTCCTGCCCCTATAAGTTCGGCACGATGCGAAGATCCCGAACAGCATCATAAATATCTTACATTCTCCGATATTTTTTCGATGCTCGAAACCCTGACATTAGCCCATGAACCGGGTACTCAATTCGATTATCAAAATACATCAATAGCCCTGATTGGTTATATACTTTGCAGCATCGAAGGGGTAACAATTGAAGAGCTTCTTTTCGAAAATGTTTTTCTGCCTATGGGCATGCACAACACGTGTTTCGATGTAAGCAACCAGCAGTTGCCCAAGCTTGCCAATGCCTACATCCGTCCGGGTGTATTGGTGCCAAATTGGGAGTGGGGTGCTGCAAAAGCTTCCGGTGGTTTGAGGTCAACCACCGAGGATATGGCTATTGGGTTAAACAAGCTGTTTTACGAAAACTCACAGTTTTCTGATGCGATGAGGTTGGCGACACGTGTTGAGTTCGATTCTACCCACTTTAATAACACGGCAATGGGCCTTGGGTGGTATATTGCCGATTACAGTGGGCGAACTCTTATTGGGCATGGTGGTACTGTAAGAGGTTTTAAATCGGTAATACAATACGATGTTGATAATCAACGGGGTGTAGTGGTTTTGTCAAATTCAGCCAACGATATTATGGATATTGCCATGTATGTTCTCGATAGAAATATCAATGTAAAAAAATACAAGGCTCCTAAACTGAATCGTGTTCCTGAAAGAATATTCAATGCAATGCAAGGGCGTTACATGGTTGAAGTAAATGGAATTGAAGATACCCTGAATTTGTATTCACACAGCAATGCATATTTTATGTATTCGTGTAATATCAACGAAACGGAGTTGTTTTATAAGAAGAATAATTCTTTTTATGTTCCAAACTTCAACTGTACAATAGAATTTGACGATTTGCGTAACAATACCTATCACACAATGAAAAGTTCAGGTAATATTACATTTATCGGTAAACGCCTGTGAATAGAAGGTGCTTCTGCTATTCAAAAACTCTGAGGTGCCGATTGAAGCAAATTTTTACAAATACACAATTTCGTGTGTGATGTTTACTCCTGCCTGAACAAACAAAAGTCCAACCGGACATGTTTTTAAGGTAAGGTCTCAACATTGCTCTATTTTTTATGACTTGTCCCCTATATTAGAAATCAAATCGTAAGCAGCTTATTATCAGCCAAATCAATTTCATTAAGCACTATTTTGCTGCACTAAGCGTGTAATTATCATTTTACGATTAGCATTAATGCCATGCTTTCTGTCACTTTTTTGTTCGCCCAAAAAACAGATTGCTTCGTCGCATAAAAATGCTCCTCGCAAAGACGAGCAAAAAAAGGGCGCAACGAGCAAAAAACCAGCATTCGCCATCCGCACAGGCCACCTTATGGGCTGCTCAGCTGGTTTCAGCGCGCTCGTTGACTCAGCCCGCAGGGTACGTTCACTCCATTATTATTCGGCTTTTTGATAGATTATTCTATAGCCACCGAAAAAACCATAAGTCAACGCACAGCGGGCGGCCCCAACAAAAAGTAAAAGAAAGAACAAATTCTGTTTTATTAATTGCAACACTGCAATTGTTAAGTCAGCCAAAAGGCTTTAGCGTAAAATGACCTCACTAAATGGGACAAGTAAGAAGATGCTTCTCTTATTCACAAACTCTGAGGTGCCGATTGAAGCAAACTTTACAAATACACAATTTCGTGCGTGATGTTTACTCCTGCCTGAACAAACAAAAGTCCAACCGGACATGTTTTTAAGGTCATTTCGAGGCATTGTTCTATTTTTGCTTTTTCTTCGCCGGTTCTAATCTGAAGAATGCATTGGATGTCGGTGATGGTGGGGGCATTGTTTTTTTGCTCGGCATCTACCTCAACCTCCAGAATATCGAACTTCAGGCGCATTTTTTCGGCTACCATAGCAAAAATGGTTCCCACGCATCCGCTAAAACCCATAACACATACTTCGAGGGCGGTTGGTCCGCTGTTAATACCCCCTTTTGCTTCGGGTAGGTCAATTACTAAACTGTGATTTCTTCCATTGTCAACAACCGACTGGAATTTTCTTGTCCAAAGTGATTTCGATTTCATAACTTATTTGTATTATTTATTAACAAACATTTGAATAAATTGTTGCAAAGCTACAGCAATTTATTCAAATGAATGAAACTCTCTAATGAGTAATTATTAACCTTTTTGATTGAAGAATTCTATCGGTTCAGGCTTTTCATAGCAATAATTTCGGCAGCTTTTATAAGCGGATAGGCAGCCGGAGAAGCAGTTAAGCATGGATGTGTTCCAATTTGAGTTGTAAGAAATGTGTTTACCGTCATGCGGTTCTGAATAGCCAGTCCAATCACATTTGTCAGTTCTCCTGCACCCAGTCCTCCAATAACCTCTCCACCGATAATTACTCCTGAATTTCGGGCAGTAATCAGTTTTACCAATTGTTTATGAGCTCCCGGCAGATTTCCAGGATGTCTGTCGATTCCTTCGAAAATACCTGAAATAGTAACAATTCCTTCCTCGTTTGCACGTTGCTCAGTTACTCCGGCCGTACCAAAGCCCCAATCATCGATGGCTGTGGAGTAAATAGCAATAGTACCGCTAAATGTTTTCACAACATTCAGGCAGTAAAGGTTCATCCCTGCAATTCTAGCCTCGGCACAGGCCGTAGAAGCCAGCATGGTATTCACTCGTTTACGGGTTACGAAGTCTCTTTTTTGGGCACAATCACCCACTGCAAAAACATCAGGAGTATTTGTACGCATATATTCATCGACTACAATGAAGTTGGATGCATCAGTTTCTATTCCCGAATTCACTGCTAAAGAGTTATTTGGAGTGTAACCCATCGATAAAATGACTGCATCTGCTTGAATGGTACTTCCATCTTCTAGTTCCACCGTTTCGACCCTTTGATTTCCTGAAATTTTTTGAATCCCTTTTCCTGCCAAAATCTTAACACCTCTTGCTGTTATCATTTCTTCGATTCGTTGCGAAACTTCTTTGTCAAAGGCTAGGTTGAGAATGTGTGGTAGTTTTTCAACCAGAATCACATTGAAACCTCTTTTATTTAACTCGTCAGAAAGTTCAACACCAATAAAGCCTGCACCAACAACTACAATGTTTTTCAAACTTTCGAGCTTTGCTTTCATTGCATCGAGGTATTGTCTGTCTTTAGGTATAACAAACACATTGTCAAGATTCGCCCCTGTTAGCCATTTGGGTTTGATAGGTGTAGAACCTGTGGCAACAATAAGTTTTTCGTACGCAATTTCGTTTCCACTGGCAAATTTCACCAATTTGCTTTTCGTCACAATTTCTATAGCCTCATCGATAATCGCTTCGACACCATTTTTCTCCATCATGGCATCAACAGGCATCAGATTTTTTTCGCTTGATTCCAGTGTCCCAAAAATATAAGGGATTCCACAGGGAACCATCACATCTTTCTGCAGTTTTACCAGAATAATCTGTTTTTCGGGGTAGTGAGCTTTTGCTGTTAACGCTGCTACCATACCTGCGGCACTTCCGCCAATAATTAATACATCTGTTTTTTTCATTTGTGATTGTTTTTAGGTTAAAAAAAATAGTTCCAATAAATTATACATTAAACTTTCGGACATAATAGGCCTTACTGTTGTAATATACTTTTGAGATAAGGCCATTGTAAATCATTTCATCAACTACACGAAAATCTTTTCCTTCTTTTTCTAAAAGTACCTCCATGCTGTCGTCTCTAATAGGGTGGACTGCACAAATATTTAAGATGTCATCAATCACATTACCTGTATAGCCCATATTAGTTCCTTCAAATCCAAGTAATAATTCTGTATTTATTTTACATGTATTGAATATTTGAAAAGCATTGTTAATTGTTGCTTCATCGGGAACCATAACTGTTGTGTCGGCAGGAGGTCTTGTGGGTATCGACAAATATGAAACACCAGCATGCAAATCAGCAATAAAACCAGCTGTGTCGTTTAATATAGCGTCACAATCGTTTGCATCTTTAACCAACATTGTTTCAGTAGCCAAAGTCGATGTGAAATTTCTTGAAAAAACTGTAACACCTTGCATAATTTCCCTAAAATTTAGTTCTCCATGGGGTTTATTAAGACTCTTCCAGGTGTTTTCGTGATATGCATCAATTTTAACCGAAACCCAATCGGCTTTTGCCAAATCATCTCTCACATTCTTTAAACTCATCAGACTTGCATTGGTTATTACTGCCACGGGAATTCCCAGTGTCTTTAATAAATCGATTGATTTTCCAATGTTTTTGTCGAGAGTAGGCTCGCCATTACTTACAAAACACAAATAATCGGGTTTGTCGTTATCTGAAAGCTGTTGTAAATGTCTTGTTACTTCATCAAAAAGCACTTTTGGTTGATAAAAAGTTTCACGCGAAATGCTGCAATTTTTCGTAACTCCTACTTGACAATATCTACAAGAATAAGAGCAACGCTTTCTTGACGGGATATTATTAATCCCTAAACTTTTACCCAAACGTCGCGAAGGCACTGGTCCAAAACTTATCATTTCTTAAAACCTATTTAAATTGTATATTATGCTTTTTAATCATTCACTAAAAGACAATATTATTTCACACAAACAGAACTTATGTTTACTCAAAAGCTGGGTTTTCTAATATTCAATACCGTTCCTTGCTAAAATTCCTCTATTGAAGTAATGTTTAATTTCTTTCATCTCCGTTACCAAATCAGCTGCATTTTTCAACTCTTCGGAGGCATAGCGTCCTGTGATAATAATTTCGGTTTCAACCGGTTTCGATTGCAACATACATAATACTTCCACTTCTTCGAAAAGCTTGTAATACAAGGCAATGCACAATTCATCAAGAATTATAACATCATATTTTTTTGAATGTATAAGTGCTTTCACCGTTTCGAGTCCTTTGCGGGCTGCTGCAATGTCTTTTTCACCGGGCTCGTTCATAATGAAGCAATCGAGACCAAACTGCCTGATTGTGATTTTGGGTTGTTTTCGAAGCGCATCAAGTTCAGCATAGTGCATCCCTTTCACAAACTGAGCAATATACACCTTTTTTCCGGCACCGGAAGCTCTCAATGCCAAGCCCAATGCCGCAGTGGTTTTTCCTTTCCCATTGCCTGTATAAATATGGATCATTCCGGGTATCATGCTTGTAATATTTTGTAATAAGCGTTTTTTATCAGTGTCGAAATTTCGGAATCGGGATTATGTTCAACAATTGATTTACATTGTACCATGGCTTCTACAACCGAAACGTCGAAGGGTAACATGGCAACTACTTCAATTTGATTGGCCTTGCAAAATTCATCAATTTGTTGCGAAAATTCTTTGTTGAGGTCGTATTTGTTAATAATAACCCAAACTTTTAATTGAAACTGTCGGCAGATTTCTATCGATCGCTTTAAATCGTGTAGGCCCGACATGCTGGGTTCGGTTACAATTACTACATTATCGGTGCCGGTGATGGTAGAAACCACAGCGCAGCCAATGCCGGGAGGTCCATCGATGATGATATTTTCAATATGATTGATCTGTGCAACTTCTCTGGCTTTCTCGCGCACCATGTTTACCAGTTTCCCCGAGTTTTCTTCGCCGGGAGCTAAGCGCCCATAAACCATTTTACCATAGCGAAACCTTCCTGCATACATTCGGCTTTTGTCGTTAGGTACCATCGAAATAGCATTTGCCGGACAAACCCTTGAGCACAGTTTGCATCCATCGCAAGCCTCTTCGATAATATGTACCTTTCCGTTCTTAAAGGCAATTGCGTCAAATCGGCAATAAGATATACACATTCCGCAATTTAAACATGTATCTTTATCAATCAATGCCTTTTCGCCACCAATATACACTGTCTCCTCATCGTGCTGTGGATTAAAAACCAAAAAAAGATTTGCCGCATCCACATCGCAATCAACCACAACCATAGGTTCCTCTAGACTTGCAAAAGCTGCTGTAATACTGCTTTTCCCTGTTCCCCCTTTTCCACTAATTACTGCCAGTTCCATAAGTATCGCGTAAATAATTAAACAATGTTAGTAAGCGTTTCTGAAATTCAGGTTGGTATTGCGTGAGTAATTCCCCTTTAGAATAATGGTATGCAATTTCTCTGTCGAAAGGTATTTCGAGCAACAATTCTATATCTTCGTCTCTCAGATATTCATAAATATCTCGATTACCAATACCTGCCCTGTTAATAATAACTCCATAGTGTTTCTGCATGCTTTTTAGGGTTTCTACCGATTGTTTTAAGTCGCTCAGCCCGAATGGCGTGGGTTCGGTAATTAGTATCACATAGTCGGCAAGCAGCGTAGTTTGCATAAATGGACATGATGTGCCCGGAGGTGAATCGAGTAAAATCCAGGGCTCATTGTGTATTTCTTGCAGCCCTGCCTTAATCAGTGGTACAGGAGTCATCACGCCTACCCGCATACGTGTTTCAACTAATTTGGCATGTGGCTGTATTTCATATTGGCGAACCGTTCCAAGCATCATGTCTTTTTCGGTGACAGCTCCGTATTTGCAAGCTACAGTGCAAGCTCCGCAGGCATGGCATAACTCATCGATAACATGAATCATTTTTGCAGGAGGCAAATAGAAGATTGCGTGATAATTGCAATATTCGTGGCACTTTCCACAAAACTTACATTTGTCGGCATCGATTACTGCATTTTTTTGTAAAACATCCTTTTCGAGTACAAGCTTACCGTCGAAAAACAGTTTGTCGTTGGGTTCTTCCGAGTCGCAATCAATCAAAGTAACGGTTTCACCTGCACGCATCAACGCATCGAACATGTGAGTCGAGATCAGCGTTTTTCCTGTCCCTCCCTTGCCACTGGCTATGGCTATTTTTATTTTTTTCTGATTCATCGTCTAGTGCTATTCATTACAACAAAACTTTTCACAGGCACCTGTAACTTTTCGGCAATGGAATCGCATTTTACCATCATTAAATAAAAGAGGCGTTCGTCGCGTTCATCAATAAGTCCTTCGAAATTACCCTGACCTTTCGAAATAATTACATCAGCCTTGCGGTATATCTCCAAAAATTGATTGCTACATCTACTCAGCACCGTTGAAGGAGCATCATAACCATTGCTGATAACTGTAGCTACATTGGTAATTGCCGACTCTTTGGCATCTTGCACAGTAACATCGTTGAGAACCGGCCCCGATTTCACGGCAAAAACTACGTGCTTTGCTCCCATGGTTTCGATAAACAGCCGGTCGAAAACAATTTCTCCTGCATTGTCGCCGAGATACAATATCTGCGTTGCATTTGCCATTTTTTGAGTTAAGAGTTCAGAATGGTCAATGGCAAATTGCGCACTCAACACCCATTGTATTGTATGGTAAATGTTGAATGATTGCGATGCCCCATAATCCATGATATTGCCTGCAATGGCAAGACGCAAAGCCAAATCAACTGGTTTTTCGGAAGCAGCCACTTTGGGTTTCCATTGCTTGTAGAGTTTCAGAGCCGTTCTATTGCTGATTTCTTTTTCTTCGGCAAAAGGGTCTGTTTTTTTAAACATTACAGCAAATCGTTTGCTAAGCTCACGCTGAATCTCAGGACTACTTTGTGTACTTCGGCTAACTACAATTTCGAGCTCCGTTAAAAATAGTTCTGCCTGAGAAACATCAACCTGAAATTTTTCGAGCAGTGCTGTATACACCCTGCGGAAACATGCGTGGCATCTTTCATCAACAACATCACTGTTATTAATGGCCGCATGCCCCATGGTGATCTTTTTCGTCGTGATTACAATAGTTGGCATCGAGTGTTAAACTGCCGGACATAAAATCTTTAACAATCTGCATCGGCTCAAGCATAGGAGCACCAACAAACGCATTAATGCTTTGTTGATTGAACAGACTGATGGCTTTTTCGCCCATTCCCCCTGCAATTACATCGGTAACACCAAACGAAGCCACCCATTGGGGGTATAGTCCGGGTACATGTTCAGGGGGTGTTTCCTCAAAATATTCTGTTACAACATCATCACATATCTCAATAATTGCAAATTTTTCGCAATGCCCAAAATGGGCACATAACTTTCCATTCTCAATGGGAACGGCAATCTTTCGTTTCATATCAACAATTTGTTTATTTAATGGTTATAAAAAAAGCAGGAGGCGTTCTGATGAAGCAAACAACAGAATAACTAATATAACTAATACTAAGCCTCCTGCAAAAACAATAATTACTAATTTCTACCTCTACCGTTAGCTCTGCCAAAGCCTTGTTGCATACCGCCTCGGCGACCTCGGCATCCGTTGCGTCTTCCCAAACCGAGACCCAATCGAAAGCTTCGATTCCAAAAACCAACCGGCTCTTTGTTTATCTCGGTCGATTCTTCGGGTTTTTGAGTCGTGTAGTTGGTGCAACGTCCCATTTTTCTGCCGGTCATGGGGCCTTCCCCCATGGGTCCGGTTTGATTTAATCCAGGCATAATTACCTCCTTTTTTTAATGGTTATTTATTATTTTCGATAAGTTGAATAATTTCAGTTATACTCTTTTCATCTTTTACCGAAATCATTTGGATTTTGAGACTGTCGAGTATCGGTTTTATTTTTACCCCAAATTCTCCCGACACCACTTTGCTAATGTTTTTTGCTGCAATTAATTGAACCGAGGCCGGCCCTGCACCTTCTCTTGCATTTCGGTTCGGATTGGGAATAAACTCTGTCGACTTCGTTTCGGTGTCGTATATTACAAAATATGAACATCGTCCGAATCGTTGATCTACTTTCGATTCAGGTGAATTTCCTTCTGATGTAATGGCTACTTTCATAATGGTACTGTATTAATAATTGTTGTGTTTTCTTCTACAATGATGATGTTGGTGTTTACAGGCAGGGCAAGTATAATAACCCTCTATGGTAAACAATTGCTGATTGACCACAGCTCCGCAATGTTCGCAGACCCTGTATTCAACACATTCGCTGTTGCCCGATGGTATTGTGTCGTTTTCTGAATCGATATCGCTGCTACCGCATAATGCACATTTTACAACAGTTTCTTCTTTGTCGGGATTGTTAAAATAACAGCCGCAATTTCGACAAATGTGCCATTCGCTATCGTAATATATCTTTCCTCCTTCAATACGTAACTGGCGGGCTTCGGCAAGTGCCATGGCTACTTTTTGTCGGGCAACGGCATAAATACGGGTAAATGTTGGTCGAGAAATGCCCATGGCAAACGATGCCTCTTGATGCGTAAGTCCATCGTAATCGCACAATCGCAGCGATTCGTACTCTTCGTAATGCAAAAGAACCGGTGCTATGTCTTCCTGCTCATGCTGTAAACCGTATGGCATAAAACCCTTGGCCACAGGTGGGCTCACTATTTTTCTTCGTATTTTTATTCTTGGCGACATTAAACTAACATTTGTTCGCTACAAAGATAATGAACATTTGTTCGTTTCGCAAATTTATTTTATCTTTGTTGTAAGTTTTTTTTTCGATAGTTATCGTTTTTAGTAAATTTGTGCTATGCCACGTCGATTTGTGATTCACATACTGCTTATTTTGGCTGCTACATTGCCATGCTCTTCGGTTTTTGTTTCGGCTCAGGTTGTATATAATAGCGGAAATGAAGCCTATACCGGAGCCGAAATACTTAACTGGCCTGTGGTGGTAATAGCTTCGGGCGATATGGAATATCACTGGGATAATGCCTGCAATTTATACAGGTGTGGGCAATATGTACTTATTCCCGACAACACTTCGCATCCGAACGGACGCTATATAGATACGGCTGAGTTTCGCGGCTATAGAAACAATGGACTGCCCAACGACAATTTATTTGCTTTCGATGCACAAACCTTAGCCGGTGGACCCGGTATGTTCGATAAAAAATACTTGTTTGTAAGTCCGTTGTCGAATACCGGCATGCATTACGGTGCTGTCATCGGTCAATCTGTCGGGAATTGCGTCTATGGCAGTTGCCCTGTAGAAATACTGGGCGACGAAACTGGTTTGGCATACCCCGCATTTACACCGGGTACAGGTACATTCGATTTGTGGCTGGGCGAAGAATTGGTTGAAGCGGGAGACCTTAAAGGCACAGGTATTGTTCAAAAAGCTTCGCAGCAACAAACCGCTTATTCTGCCCATAATGCTTATTGCGTCGAAAAATATGGTTCAGGCTGGCGACTTCCTACCGATATGGAAGTAGGTCATTTCAACGATAACGAAGGCACGGGTAATGGCTTCGATGTTGCCTATCGGGGCGTTGCAAACTGCTATTTATGGACGTCGTCGTTGTTCATTGTTTATAATGTTAAACGCTGGCCGGTAAATAACATAACCGGGGAATGGGAGAACTGCGCCGGATTTCTCTATACCCAGAATTTTGTGCGATGTGTATTCGGTGGTGTATCAAACGATTTTTCGATAAACCCATCTCTACAAACATCCCGCGCCGAAGTATTTCCTAATCCGGTAAACAATGTACTCTCGATACAAAATGCGCCCGAAGATTTGTTGTTTGTACGTTTGTGCAACATCAACGGCAAAGTATTACAAACCTTTTCATCGGACGATGTAAATTTAATAGACCTGAGCCGTCTTCCATCAGGTATTTATGTGTTACATTTGTTTTTATCCAATAATCGATACTTCGAAACCCTGAAAATAGTGAAAACATGAAAAAACTAATCCTCATATTTTACACTGTAATATTGCCTGCTATGCTTTTTGCTCAGGTACCCGATGGAATTAAATATCAGGCTGTGGTGCGAAATCAGAATGGTGACCCTATTGTAAACCGAGCCATGTTTTTACGCATTTCGATTCTCGAAGGTTCGGAACAAGGTGCGGTAGTTTTTCAAGAAATACATCCGGTGCAAACCAATGGGTTTGGCTTGGTAAATCTTACTATTGGCGATGGGGTGTCGGGCAACAGTTTGCATAATGTGTCCTGGTCGAACGGGCAAAGTAAGTGGATTCGAATTGAAATGGACACCACGGGCAATCAGTATTTCACCATGGGCGCAAGTCAGTTGCTTTCGGTTCCCTATGCTTTCTACGCCGAAACCTCGGGGAATGCTTCATCGGGAGAGTCGTTATGGAGTGTAAACGGCACCGAAATATTTTATAACGCCGGCCATGTAGGCGTTGGCACCAACAACCCCGACAATAGTGCGGCACTCGAAATTCAAACTACAACAGCGGGCTTTTTACCTCCCAGAATGACCACTGAACAGCGCGATATGATTAGTAATCCGGCCGTCGGATTAATGATATATAATCTGAATACCCATTGCCTTAATGTGTATAAACCCGGAGGCTGGTTCGAGCTTTGCGGCGATTGCATTACACCCCCACAACCGTTGGCACAAAGCAATAGTCCGGTTTGCGAGGGCGATACCCTAAAACTGTTTGCGATAAACGCAGGAGGAGCAAGTTGCCAATGGGTTGGCCCTAACGGGTTTGTTTCAAACGAAGAGAATCCGGTAATTTTCCCAGCACTGGCTCAGCATGCAGGTACCTACACCTTAAGCACCAGTAATTCGTGTGGTTCTACAAGTCCCGTACAGGTTAATGTACTTATAAACCCTGTGCCCGGTGAGGCCGGAGATATTTCGGGCACTGCCGATGTGTGTGCAGGCTCGGGACCATACACCTATTCAATTGCTGATGTGGGCCAGGCTACCGGTTACCAGTGGATGGCTCCTACCGGCTACGAAATTGTATTGGGGCAGGGAAGTACCACAGTTCAAATTCAATATGCTGCATCAGCGGCTACGGGCAGCATTACCGTTACTCCTTATAATGCTTGCGGTAACGGACTCGTGTCTCCGGCTTTCAGCGTCACTGTAAACCCTCTGCCCGACCAGGCACATGCCGGTATCGATCAGATTAACATAATGGGCACTTCTACTCAGCTGCAGGCCAATACACCGGCGAATGGAAACGGGTTATGGACCATATACATCGGTAATGGCGGTTCTTTTGTTGATAATACCGATGCTCAAACACAGTTTTCGGGCAGTGTAGGAGTAACATATACATTGATATGGACTATAAGCAATTCATGTGGTAGCTACTCCGACACGGTTCTTGTCAGCTTTTCAGCAGCTTTTAGTTGCGGAAATGCTCTTATTGATGTGAGAGACGGTCAGTCATATGCCACTGTGCAAATTGGAAGCCAGTGCTGGATGGCCGAAAATCTGAATTATGGTACTTTTACACAGGGCAATGTTGTGGCTACCGACAATGGAGTTACCGAGAAATACTGCTACCAGAACGATGTATCGAATTGTGTAACTTATGGTGGTTTATATACCTGGCGCGAAATGCTCGATTTACCCAATACCTGTGAAAACACGTCGTGTGCCGCTATGATTGTCGCCAATCATCAGGGTATTTGTCCTTCGGGCTGGCATATTCCAACCGACGAAGAATTTAAAACACTCGAAATGGCGCTGGGAATGTCGCAGGCCGATGCCGATTTGTTGAACACTTGGCGGGGTAACCCTGTGGGAACAATGATGCTTGAAGGCGGTTCTTCGGGTTTCGAGGCATTGCTTGCTGGGCGTATGGCCGGAGCCAATTCGTTTGCATTGCTAAATGCTTACGAATATACGCATACATGCGATGAATTGCCTCCCGATTATGCATACCGTCGTTGTTTGCGAACAGGAGATTCTACTGTAGGCAGATGGAATACTTTTCCCAAGTCGTGGTCGTTATCGGTTCGATGTGTAAAAAACAATTAAGATATGAAACATGTAATTATTATTTCGTTTGTGGCTTCGATGCTGTTTTTCAATGCTTGTAAACCCGAAAATCCCAACCCCGAAGATTCTCGTCTTGATGAATTTATTGGTGTGAGTTTCGAAAAAGACACAACCCATTATCTCGACACTACTCGTGTGGTGGCGCATGCCAGGGGTGTTAATCTGACCTATCAGTGGCAAACCAGCAGCAATGCACCATTAATCCCTGTTGAAGGCGTTGACAGCGTTGTACTGTTTTATTCCGACCCATGCCTAAACCCGGGTGTGAAGTATGTATATTGCACCGTGATTGCCGAGAACGCACAGGAAATGAAAATGGACTCAATAGTACTTGTTGATTAATGCTATCGAAAATGAAACATCTGTTATTTGCACTATTATTGCTATTGATTATTCAACCAGTGAAAGCCCAGTGCTTCTCTTCAACCGGGAATCCTATTGGTGGTACGGCCAATATGGGTGTGATGGAGAAAAACATGTTCAGAATAAACAGCTTCTACAAAAACAGTTATTCGGGTAGGTATTTTTTTGAAGACAGCTTGTTCGAAAGCGATATTCACGAAACAGCCGACGATGCGGTATATAATTATGTAGCCATGATGTTGGCCTGGGGCCTTACCGATAAGCTTACCCTTGAAGCCGATGCCGGTTACTTTATAAATAAAACCAAAAATTTTGCTACCCCCCTAAAGGGTTATGGTTTTAGCAATATGGTGGTTTCGGCAAAGTATAATTTGTATTACAATTCTTCGAACCGATTCGAAATTACAGCAAAAGCGGGTGGCAAAATTCCGTTAAGAAATCAGGAACAATTGCTGCGACAAGGTAATTTCATAGTTTCTAATCATCCCGACGTACAACCTTCGTTAGGTAGTTTTGGATTTGTATCGCAGCTATATATCATTAAGGAATTTCCATTTAGTGCCTTGCGCTTATTTACTTTGGTAAACTACGAGCATAATTTCAGAAGTATAGAAGGTTTTTTCGACCTTAAACAATATAATTTTGGAAATTCTCTGAATAGCTCGTTTTTTATATCGAAGCATTTACACATGCCACCGGCCCTCGCATGGCTTTCGGAAAACTGGACGGCTATTTTACAACTGCGCCACGAACACAAGTGGCAGAATCAAATCAGGTCGCAAATTAATGTGGGAAACGAAAATCCTTTGTATGGTGAATGGGAAAGAACAAAAAACTCGGGTAGCAATGTCTTTTTTATTTCGCCACAGCTTAATTACACTGTTGCTCACAAATGGAATATCTCGCTGATGGTAGATTTGCCGTTATATCAAAAATACAACGGCATACAATTGGCCACCGATTATGCATTCTCGGTGAATATATCGGGAGATCTTGATTTTAACAAAAAATAATAGTTTTGGTAGTATTTTTGCATTACAAACACAAAATATCATTATGAGAACCAGCATTTTAATAGTTTTGTTAAGCGTGGTGTCGTTGGTTTTGTTTGCACAAGCCAAACCTCATATTAGTTTTACATCAACCACCTACGACTATGGCGATGTAGCCGTAAAATCGAATGGCGATTGCAGGTTCAGTTTTAAAAATACGGGAACAACGCCTTTGGTTCTTAACGAGGTTATTACCAGTTGTGGATGTACGGCTGTTGATTGGCCAAAGAAACCAATTTTATCGGGTGACACTGCCAGTATTGTGGTAAAATACGATACCCGTAGAGCCGGTAATTTCAACAAATCGGTAATAGTAAAAAGCAATGCCGATAATACGCCCGTTACACTCACCATAAAGGGAAATGTGCTTCCCAAAAAATAACAAGCGTTTACAAGTTTAGTTGCTGTTTGTTTTGCCAAAAGCGATAGCTGGCTTTACTTATAGCGGAATAATCATTCTGTTCTATTGCTTAATTAGCGACAACACTTGTAGTAATAGCCCTGCATTGAGTGCACCTGCAAAATCGGGAGTTTTCATAGTTTCGCTATTGTAGCTAATGCTTTTGTGGTTGCCGATATTTATGAGCTTACCTCCGGCTGCCGCTAGTATTGCGTGTCCGGCAGCAATATCCCATTCATTCACAGCGCGGCATCGCAGATACAGGTCGGCACTTCCTTCGGCCAGCAGGCAAAATTTAAGCGAACTGCTTCTGCTTATCACTTGAGTATTCGAGAAATGTGTTGTTATTTGCTCAATGAGTTTTTCTGTTTCCGCGTTTTTGTGCGATTTACTTTGAACAACGGTTATATTCCCTGTTTTTTCGCAAGGTAGTCGGCTTGCACGAACCAATTGCTGCCGCTCGTCAATCGAAGCCCTATAGGCATGCCGGTTTTCGAAACCGAAATAAATAGTGTGATGCGCCGGAGCATAGATTACTCCCAATATGGGGCTTGCATCATGTATTAAAGCAATGTTTACTGTGAAATCGCTGCCACCCGACACAAATTCACGTGTTCCGTCGATGGGGTCAACCAGCCAATACAATCCAAAGTTTTTTCGTTCATCGTATTCACCCATTTCCGATTCTTCGCTAATTATGGGGATGCCTGTAGAAGCCAATCTACTTAAAATTATAGCATTGGACTCGATATCGGCATTGCTTACCGGTGAATTGTCGGTTTTGTATTCAATGTGTAAGTGTGTATCCCTAATCGACAAAGCAGCATTGCCGGCTTCGATGGCAACAGGTATGGCAGTTTCGTAAAGGAGTTTTTGTAAATCGGCTAGCATGCTACCACTCTTCGGTAATCACCTTGTTAATATTATAGGCGTTGGCTTGTGCTGTAGGCACTATCAGCATGTCGTTGATGGTTACATGAGCAGGTCGGCTTAAGGCATAGTGTATGGCGTCGGCAATATCTTCGGCTTTAAGTGGTTCGAAGCCTTTGTACACCTGCTTTGCACGCTCGGTGTCGCCATGAAAACGCACTTCGCTGAATTCGGTTTCGGCCAAACCGGGAGCAATTTGGGTAACTTTAATATTGTGCTTCAGTAAGTCGATACGCATGGTTTTCGACAGGGCATCAACAGCGTGTTTTGTAGCGTTATACACATTACCGTTGGGATACACTTCGCGGCCGGCAATAGAGCCAATGTTTACGATATGCCCGCTGCCTTGCTCAATAATCAGGGGTATCACTTTTTTACTGATATAAAGCAATCCTTTAACATTGGTATCGATCATGCGTTCCCAGTCGTTGATGTTCCCCTCCTGAATAGGGTTGAAACCGGCTGCTAAACCTGCGTTGTTAATAAGTATGCTTATTTTCTTCCATTCTTCAGGCAGGCTGTCGATGGCATCGTTCACAGCGTCTTTGTCTCGGATATCGAAACAAAGATTGGTAATGCTGCAATTGTGCTTCAGTTTCAGCGTATCTTGCAATTCGTCAAGTCTGTTTTGCCTGCGACCTGTAATAATGATGCGGTAGCCGTTTTTTCCCAATAATTCTGCCGTGGCTTTGCCAATACCTGCAGTAGCCCCGGTTATTAATACTATCTGACTCATATCGAAAAATTTTCGGCTAAGGTACAAATTTATTACATTTAATAGATGCAGGGCTGCACTATTGCACATCAAATAAATCAAGCGTCAGCAATACATTTTGTTTTGTTCCGGTACCCGCATATGCACTGTAAGAACCTAATGCCCAAACTGTATTTAAACCTGTTGTGTATTCTAAAAAGAATAAAGCAAGTTGCTTGTTGACTTATAAAATTCTAATACTTAATGGGTTTCAAAACCCAAACTCACATCAATATTTTCTCATTAATTCAGATTCGGTAGCTCAATAAATTCGTTTTTGATAAACCCATAAATAAAATTTTAAACTAAATTTGTCAGAAATGCAAAACGGGTAATTATCAGTAAATTTTTATTAGCATGACACTCATCAGCAATAAGGAAGCTTTGGAATACCATAGCAAGGGAAGAGCAGGAAAGGTAGAAGTTGTTGCCACCAAACCTTATATTAACCAGAAAGACCTGTCGATGGCATATACACCGGGTGTGGCCCAACCCTGTTTGCAAATTAAAGATGACATCTCAACAGTGTACAATTACACTGCCAAAGGGAACCTGGTAGCGGTAGTTTCTAATGGAACTGCAGTTTTGGGTCTGGGCAATATAGGCCCACATGCATCGAAACCGGTTATGGAAGGCAAGGGTTTGCTTTTCAAGGCTTTTGCCGATGTTGATGTTTTCGATCTTGAAATCGACGAAACAGATCCGCTAGCTTTAATAAAAACAGTGAAATCGCTCACACCGGGCTTTGGAGGTATAAACCTCGAAGACATAAAGGCTCCCGAATGTTTCATCATTGAGCAGGAGCTTAAAAGAATTTGCGACATCCCTGTTTTTCACGACGACCAGCACGGAACGGCTATTATTTCGGGCGCTGCATTGCTGAACGCATTAGAATTGGTGTCGAAAAAAATTGACGATATAGTTGTGGTTTTTAGTGGAGCCGGAGCAGCAGGGGTTTCTTGCGCCGATTTCTTTATTCAATTGGGAGTGAACCCCAAAAACATTATCATGTGCGATAGCCGTGGAGTGCTGCATAGCGAGAGAGCGAACATCGACACATATCGTTCACGGTTTATCACCCAACGTGCAGTGAAAACTCTAGAAGAAGCCATGCAAAATGCCGATGTATTTATTGGCGTTTCGGCAGCAGGAGTGGTCTCTCAAAAAATGATTGCGTCGATGGCAGAAAACCCCATTGTTTTTGCGATGGCCAACCCCGACCCCGAAATTTCGTGGGCCGACGTTATGGAAGTGCGCAACGATGTGATTATGGCTACCGGCAGATCTGATTATCCCAATCAGGTTAACAACGTACTTGGTTTTCCGTTCATTTTCAGGGGGGCTCTCGATGTGTGCGCCACCGACATAAACGATGCAATGAAAATAGCTGCAGCCCACGCCTTGGCCAATCTGGCAAAAATATCTGTGCCGCAGGAAGTATCACAAGCCTACAATATTGAATCGTTGCATTTTTCTCGCAACTACATAATTCCAAAACCTCTCGACCCCCGTGTTATCGAGTATGTAGCTCCGGCGGTTGCTCTGGCAGCCATGCAAAGCGGTGTAGCCACCCGACCTATACACAACATGGAAGCCTATCGGGCAGAACTGCGCCAACGTATGCAGCGAAACAAAACCATCAGTGAGTTTTTAAATAACATTAATCAGATGTAAGCATGAGAATAGCCAGCTTTTTTGCCCTAATATTACTATCGGCCACACTTAGTTCGGCACAAGCCGACAAAGAGAAAATGATGCAGGTTGCCAAAAACTTCTATTACGAACGCATTCAAGCCATCAAGAATATCGATTACCGACAGGTAAAACCCATATTGGCCTACGATGAAATGCTCAATGAGAATTTGATGTTCTCGGTATTTGAATTTGAAGCAGGAGGTTATGTGGTAGTTTCTGCTTCCGAAACGGTAGTTCCTGTACTGGCCTATGCTTTCGAAGGTAGTTTAAAACCCGACAGCCTTGCCCCTGGATGTGCAATGTGGCTGCAATCGTTTGCTAAACAAATTGATTATGCAATAAACTCGGGGGCAGTAGCCAGCGAAACTATTTCGGAAGAATGGCAGCGACTTTCGCAACATGAATCGCCAACACATAAAACTATAAAGAGTGGTGTGCTACCTTTACTCAACACGAAATGGAATCAGGGTTTGTACTACAATGCCATGTGTCCGGCCGACCCTGCCGGTCCGGGTGGCAGAGCCGTTACAGGCTGCGTTGCCACTGCACTCGGCCAGCTTATCAATTATTTTCGCCACCCCGAACAAGGCACGGGGAGTTACGGATATCAGCACGATGTGTATGGTTGGATTGAAGAAGATTTTTCGCAACAATCGTATAATTACGATGCCATGCCTACCGAATTAACCGATTTTAGCGACGATGTGGCCCGACTGATTTACAATATCGGGGTTTCGGTCGACATGAACTACGGACCAAACGGTTCGGGCATGTGGAATCATAAAGGAGCATACACATTGCGAACCTACTTTGGATACAATCAGAGCACTACCTATTTTTTTCGCGACAGTCTGCCTGTTGATTTCGACTGGAAAGGTACATTGGTAGAACATCTCGATCAGCATATTCCCCTGTATTATGCCGGCTGGAGCGATTACGAATTTATCATGGGTCATGCTTTTATTCTCGACGGATATCAAACCGACGAATATTACCATATCAACTGGGGATGGGGTGGCAGTTCCGACGGTTACTTTTATATTGACGATTTAACCCCGGGAGCCAGCGATTTTACTTTATTGCACGAGGTTATTATGAATGCCGTCCCCGAAGGAAATTATCCGGCAGGCTGTCAGTCGCAAAAAATTCTAAGCGAATACAGTGGAACCATCGACGACGGAAGCGGCCCCTTGCATCAATACCCCAACAGCAGCGATTGTGAGTGGCTGATTCAACCATCCGATTCAGCCAATGGAATAATTATCAGCTTCCTTCGTTTTCAGCTGGATGAAAGTGACGCTTTGGTAATATTCGACGGACCCAATACAGAAGCACCTGTGCTGGGCGTTTATATGGGGAATGATTTGCCGGCTCAAATACAGTCAAGCTCCGACAAGGTATTGTTGAAGTTTACCAGCGACGAAGAGAATCAGGGAGACGGATTTCAACTTTCGTACAGAGGTATAAAACCCACCTACTGTACACTGGTTAACAACATCACCCAACCCGATGGTGTAATATCCGATGGCAGCAACCAGTATATGTATCAGAATAACACATTCTGCAATTGGTATATTCAACCGGCCAATGCACAGGGATTTACAATTAATTTCACAGAAATGGATTTAGAACCTGTAAACGATTATGTGAAGATTTTAAATGCGTCGAACCAAACAGTCGGTAACTTTTCGGGGTCAACCCTACCCGACCAACTGGAGGTTAGCGGGAACAAAATCACAATCACTTTCAGATCAAATGCAAACACACGCGCCGGCGGATTCAGTTTACAATATTCTACAACATTTATCGAAGTGCCTCAACAAACACAAAATCATATATCTGTTTATCCGAATCCATGTACCGACATTATTCATATTGAGCACAACGATGCCATGCAGTTCAATTCTGTTGAAATATATTCGCTAACAGGATGCAAAATCGATGTAAAACAGCTTTTAATCCATGATAATGCCGGCATTCAAATCAATACAAACAGCCTTGAATCAGGAATTTACATGTTACAATTACAAACCGAAAGCGAGATTATTGTTAAACGCATCGTAAAGATGTAATGCGTAATAACCAATAGTTTGTTGATTCGCAAACTAATTTAGGCTGGTTATATTGAACATATCGCGCCTGTTCCATTCGCGCCAATACCCTATCGATTTTTTACGTAAGGCTTCCCAATACAACTCTGTTTCGAGTCCATATAAACGTATCAATTCCCCGATATCAGTTTCAATTTGTTGTTGTATTTCGGGTTTCAAACAAATTTCGATACTGCGGTTATTGTATGTAATTCGGGCGGCAGGTCGAATATTTACGGTATCAACAAAGATGCTACCGTATCCTAAAGTAGCACCGGTTCCAAACTGCAAGCCATCGTTCAGGCAACTCACAGGCGGACGAAATCCTGCAAATGAGGTAATCGTTATTTCATCGAGCCCTGCATGAAAATACTCCATTACCCGCAATCCCATTTTTGCACCGGCAATGCTATACGCCCCCAGATGAGAGTGAAATTCGGAAGTCATGGCAACAATTTTAAACTCCTGAACACCATGAGTTCTTACAATATCTTCCATTTCTGACCTTATATCCTGCATTATCCAATGCCCCGACGATGGTATATCGTTAAACACTACACCCTGACCCGCTTTGTTCACATTGAGAACTGCTCCGGCTAACACATCGCCATGAAAAGGCTCGAGAGGCATAAGCACCGGAATACCCATTTGGTTATACGATTCCGAAAAAAAGTTGATATTAGTAAGGTATAAGGCACACAAATCGTCCCACAATGGAACAGGATTATTGGTATAGGCTGAATTGAATTGCAAAAACGCACTTGCATACACGTTGCTCAGTTCTTTGAGCCCTGCGAAGAAATCCTCTGAATAATAATAGCTCCGTGGTCCTTTAACAATTTTCAATGGCATGTGCTGAGCATCAAGGAATCGAAAAGCCTCTTTGTCCGATTCGTAATTATATCCTTGTGTGGCTTCGGCATCGTTGTACCAAATGATGAGGCCTATTTTTTGTTTCAATTCGGGATACTCTTTCAGTATATCGGCAATATTTCCCAATGGACCCAGTGCTACTATCACAGTTGGCCTTTTTTCGTTTACGATGGCATTGCGAAGCACATGTATTGCATCGTTGCATTCGGTTTTTTGCAATTCGGGAAACAGTTGTTGCCAGCCCGGTAAGGCATGATTGCGGAACTGCTTTTCTATTCCCCGATCTTTGCCTATACCAATAGGAATACCTTCGTGCCCAAACAGCTTCATTAACATCGAAATATAGGCAGCTGTTTCGTCGGGGTGCAACACACCATCGGTAACCGAAATTGCATTGATATTGAAATCGTTTGAAGCACAAAACAAGGTAATAGCCCTGAAATCGTCCTGCCCCCCATCGGTGTCGATTACAATATTGAAAAGAGCACGTTTATGACCATAGCCGGTGCAACTTATCAGAATTGCAATAATCACCCATATAGCCTTTTTACATATCATCGTCGTGTTTTTTCAAAATCAATTTATTAACGCACTAAAACGATGTATTATTATGGAGCATAACAACACCTTCATTGTTTCTTTCTTATCTTCAACTTCTGACCAATTTGCAACGACGAGGCATTCGAAATACCATTCAGTTGCATAATGCCTTCGGCGGTTGTTCCGTGATATTTTTTCGAAATCGAGAACGGAGTATCACCCTTTTGCACTATATAATACTCGTATTCGTTATCGTCGGCAACGGGTTTAGAGGCGTTGGCCGGTGCCGATGTGTTAACGCCTGCCAACCGCTGCTTTTCGTTGTAGGTTAAATTATTCATATTACTAAAAATATGCGCTGTGGCTTCGGGAACATACACTGTAATATTCTGGCCAATCGACAATCGTGTTGAACCCAGGCCATTCCATGCCATAAGCTCGTTTACGCTAACCTTGTACCAAGAAGCAATTAGACCCAGCATATCGCCTTGTTTTACCGTATAGATCAATAAACTTGTTCCCTCGGGCTGTGTTGCAGGAACAATATTGCTACAATATGAGTTATAGATATCGACGTTTTTATAGCTGTATATTTTCATCAGACTGTCGTTCCATTGCCTTAGGTAAAACTCATCGGGCAATCGGTTGGCAAATAAAAAACGATCGACATAGTATTTTTTTTGACCAAAGTTTTCAATCACAACACCGGTGTGCGATGCAGAATGAAGCATCATGAATGATTCGGGTGTTTTTTCAACAACCAGGCCTACATGCCCAATACTGTTATCGTAAGCTCCCCGCGTTTTAAAGTACACCAAATCGCCGGGTTGCACACTGTCAACGTCGATCATATCGCCCATCAGGCAGGTAGCAGATGGCACCCGAGGCAAGGGCAGGTTAAAATGTCGGTGTATGTGAAACATGAAACCACTGCAATCGAAGCCCTGGGGAGTAATACCTCCATAGCGGTATTGCACACCCAAAAACGTTTTGCCATATTCAATAATAGAATCAATCAGCAATTGCCTTGTATTGAACAAGGAATCGGTTGTGTGGAAATGATTACTTTGCACTTGCTGACTGAGAGTTACAGAATCGACTTGTGCCGGGAGTTCCAAAATTGGCAACTGCACTAACACAAAAAAAAGTATTACCACCATACACCTCTGAACTCTCATTGAGCAATTATTACATGTAATGGTTCAACGCTTTTTACAAAAGATTTTGTTCGTTGCAAAAATACAATAAAGTGCCGAACAGCAATATAAAATTCATGTTGAATTAGCACTTAAAGTTGCTAAACCGTTAAATATGAGGAACAAAACCCATCATGATGCGCAAAATATCTGAATAGTTGCCCCCCTTAGGGCTAATTATTGGGGCAATTAATGCAATATGAAATGACGTGGTGTTTGGAATCAGAATACAGAAGTAAGAAGTAAGAATACAGAAGGGGGGCTGGCAATCAAACAATATTATGCTCCGGCTTAAATTCTAATATTCTCTCGGAGCAGCAGTTTTTTATCGCACAGCAAAAAGCCTCTTCTGTATTCTTTCTCCTGTATTCTGAATTCCCAAATTTAATAATACGTCATTGGTAGTTCGTTGTGATAACAAAATAATGATTATCGAACTTACGAAATAAAACCCGCTACAATGAAAATAAGTTGTAATTTTGTAGGTTATACTTCAATATGATGAAAGGTTTGATTGTTGCAATAGGTTTCATGATGATACTCGTGCTGCCGTTGTGGGCCACCCACAACCGGGCGGGCGAAATCACCTACAGGCAATTGTCGAGTCTCACTTTTGAGGTTACTATTATTACCTATACAGCAACCGGACCGGGCTGGACAGCCGACCGCCCCACGCTAGAAATATTCTGGGGCGACGGAGGCAGCGATTATCTGCCGCGTATTGAAGAAGTATTTTTGCCCGATTACATCAAACGAAACAAATATGTTGGTGTTCACACTTACCCGGGCCCGGGCATTTACGTGCTGGTAGTTGAGGATCCGAACCGTAATTATGGTGTAGAAAATATTCCCAATTCGGTGAACACATTATTCGCCATTAGCACTACCATGCAGATAAACGCATTATTGGGGGTAAACAATACTCCGGTACTTACCCAACCACCGGTTGACAAAGCGGCCAAAGGACAGATTTTTATACACAATCCGGGGGCCTACGACCCCGACGGTGACAGTCTTTCGTATAAGCTAACCATTTGTAGAGGCGAAAACGGCCAACCCATACCCGGTTACACATTCCCCGAAGCAAGCAACTCACTCACTATGAACGAACTAAATGGTGATTTGGTTTGGGACTCACCTACGCAAGTGGGTGTGTATAACATTGCAATGCTTATTGAAGAATGGCGCGACGGCACCAAAATAGGTGAGATTATCAGAGACATGCAGATAGAAGTATTCGACACCGATAATAACCCTCCTGTGGTGCAAGCATCCGATGTTTTGTGTGTTGTTGCCGGAACCTTTGTAGAAATACCTTTTACAGCTATAGACCCCGATGGCGACTCATTGGTAATTTCGGCAAACGGAGGCCCTTACATACACCCTGCAGGCGGGGCTTTTTTAGAATGGCAATATGAAGGAAACGGAGTGGCAAGCGGTGCCTTTCGCTGGCAAACTTTGTGTGCACATGTAAGAAAACAACCTTATTTGGTAAATATAAAAGCCACCGACACAGGCAGAACAGTAAGTTTGGTCGACATCAAAAACATCAATGTTTACGTAATTGCCCCTGCCGTCGAAAACCTACAGGCTTTTCCCGGCAACGATTACATCAATTTGAGCTGGACACCAAATATCTGCACCAATGCTTCGGGTTACAATATTTATCGACGTCTTGGTTTTGCCGGTTTTATTCCCGACTCGTGCCAAACCGGCGTCCCTCCTGAAACCGGCTATCAGCTTATTGCCACGCTTAACGGACACTCGCTGAACTCATATACCGACAACAACAATGGGCTTGGGCTCTCGCAAGGTTTCGAGTATTGCTACATTGTTACAGCGTGGTTCAGCGATGGAGCCGAGAGTTATGCTTCAGAAGAAGCCTGTGCGCAACTGGTGAGAGGTATTCCTACAATTACCAATGTAAGTGTATTGAGGACCGATCAAACATCAGGAGAAATGTATGTGGCATGGTCGAAACCCACGCAGTTCGATACAATTGCGGCACCCGGACCATATAAATATTTGATTTACCGTTCAGAGGGCTTGTTCGGAGATGAATTGATTCTTATCGACAGCACCACATCGATTAACGATACACTGTTTTACGATTCGGGTCTGAATACACTGGAATTTCCCTATTCGTACCGCATAGAGTTCTACAACGACGAACCCGGAAATCGTTTCCTGCTTGGAAGCCCTCATATTGCAAGCTCTGTATTTATCAGACCCGAAGCAGAAGACAACAGTCTGGTGCTGTATTTCGATAAAAATGTCCCATGGCTCAACTACGAATACACAGTATATCGCTATAACGAAAACACCGAACAATTCGATTCTATTGGCAGCACGTCAGAGCCAACCTACCGCGATTACGGACTGGAAAACGGAATGGAATATTGTTATCTGGCCCGTAGCACCGGTTCCTACGGTATTGAAGGCATAGTGAACCCTATTGTAAATTTTTCGCAAGAAAACTGCGGCATTCCTCTCGACACAGTGCCTCCCTGCACCCCGCAACTCTACGCATTGAGTGTTTGCGACAGCCTTTTCAACCGAATAATCTGGACTGTTGCCGATACTTGTTTACACGATATAGCCGGGTTTGAATTGTTTTACACACCTTACCTCGATGGTATCGAAAACAGTATATACACTACCCAAGGCCACGACACATTGTTATATAAGCACTACCCCGATATCGGGATGGCCGGTTGCTACTACGTGGTAGCTATCGATTCTTTTGGAAATGTTAGCGCCCCCTCGAACCGCGTGTGCCTCGACAACTGCACCTATTACCGCCTGCCCAACATTTTCACACCAAACGGAGATGGCATCAACGATTATTTTACACCCCAAAAACCCTATTACTTTGTCGAAAAAATCAGAATACGGATTCAAAACCGATGGGGAATTGTGGTATTTGAAACCGACGATCCCGAAATAAACTGGGATGGCAGATACTTCAAAAACAATCGCATGGTAAGCGACGGTGTGTATTTTTATGTGTGCGATGTTTACGAGCAACGGCTTACCGGAGAGACTGTGCGACACCTTACCGGCTTTTTGCATGTAATAACAGCTAGCGAATCGCAGCCCTCTGCCGAATGATACGATATTTGTTAATATTGCTTACTTGTGGACTGAGTTGTCTGCCGGTGTTTTCTCAACCCAATCCGTCATCGTGGTTTTGGGTGCTAAAACACTATGAACTTTCGCAACACAAAGCCATTGCAATGGCCGATTCTCTGACACAGTTGAAACCCGACGACATGGCACTATTGCAACAACACGCATTGCTGCTATATAAGGCGGGCAGTTACGGCCGTGCCTATCAGGCGTTTGAAAAACTTATCGACATCGACCCTGCATTTTCGTATGAACAGATGGCCATGTGTGCGTTGGAGCAACACGACACATTGCAGTGGTTTTACAATATGCAGAAACTCAGCGAACTGCCTGTTGCGCTCTCTCAACACCAGATGCAACAACGCTTTCCCGAAATAGCCGAAAGACACCCTGCATTGTGGGAACAGTGGTGGGCACAAAGGTACGTCAGCAGCAACAATACAACTGCTGCAATGATAATTGATCTGATAGAAAACCGACAATTTATTGAGGCACTCGATAAACTGAGAGAAATATCCGGTGAAGAATGGCAACATGAAATTTATCGTTTAAACATAAAAATATTCACCCTGATGGGTGATAAAAGAACTGCAATTCAAACTGCCAACAAGGCAATAAAAAAATTCCCAAACGATTTCGGCATTCATCTGGTCCGTGCAGGGTTGCTTCATCAAAGTGGAAAATGGAAACAAGCTTGTGAAGCTTACAGCCACTGCATTAGAATAAATCCATATTTACCCGACCTGTATGTGAAACGTGCCAGCGTTTGCAACAATGCAGGTAACTACACTCAGGCACTAAGCGATTTATCGCTATATCTCGGTTTTTTCGACAACGACACGGTACGCTTCAACCATACAATGGTATTAATAAACACATTTCAATACGATTTGGCTATTGAAGAATTGAGTAAGTTAATTGCCAATAATCCTTCTGTATCGAAGTATTTTGTAAACCGTGGCAACTGCTTCTATTTACTAAAACAATATCTTGAAGCCTCTAACGATTATTCAATGGCTCTCGACATTGATCCAAACGAAGCAGACGCATGGTTCAAAATGGGCTGGAGTTTCTATCATTTAGAACAATATGAACGGGCTTGTTTTTGCTGGAACAAGTCTAAACCAAACCACCCTGAAGCCGAAAGATTGATTAACAGTTATTGTAAATAACGAACTGAAGTCTTGCCTATGAAGGTCTATCCACGATTGATACGTTTCTCGATATATTTCGAATTTAATATTCGTAAGGTTCCCATGTAATCGGCTTTAAAGGCAAGCAAATCTCCAACCTTATAATTGTTTTTATTGTCGGCCAAATCAACAACAAACATATCGGAGCTTCCACCAACAATGCTAAGGCCGGTATCGACCAGACTAAAATGCTTCTCATCAACATCGAGCAAGCCAATGTCAATAATGGCGCGGTAACTGGTTAAACCCATTGCATTCTTATCAAATTCGGGAATTTCTCCCTCAACATTGGTGCCCATTTCTCCCATTGGAACCTGAGGCTTTTCGATGAGTTCGATGATTTCTGAATATATCATAAAAACATCGGTTTCCAATTTTTTCAAGCGTGTATTGTTATATACATCTGTGCCAAGAAACAACGACTCGCCTACCCTAAAATGATTAATTCCCTTTGGCAACAAGTTTTGAAATATCAGGGGAATGGTTACCGATGAGCCTCCCGATACATAAGCAATACTTTTCTTAAATTTGGCCTCGATAAGTTGTTTGTACAGACTAAGCTGTATCAGTTTATCGTGATTGGGCAGCACTCCATATAAACACGAAAGATTAGTGCCAATGCCTACCACTTCGATATTCGGCAAGTGAAAAACACCATGATAAAAATCGATTAAATCGTCGCGCATAATACCCTCGCGCAATTCACCCATTTCTATCATAATAATTACTTTATGAATTTTGTTTTGCCGCTGGGCTTCTGCCGATAACAATTTTATGGTTTCCACCCCTGTATTCATGCTTATATCGGCATAGCGCACCACTCCTTGAATGGCTCTACGTGCAGGAGGTTTTATATAAATAGTTTCGATATCCGGGTTAATTTGCTTAATAATTCTAAGATTCGAAACCCGCGAATCGCATACTTGCCTGATATTAAATCTCAACAACTCGGCAAGAAATTCCTTATTTCCACATAATAGTTTAGTAACAACCGCCCATTGTATATGGTGGGTATTAAACAAACTATCGAGGTAGTCGAAATTCGACTTTAGCTTTTTAATGTTAAGTGTGATAAATGCCATTGTGCTTGCGTTATAATAACTATTGAATAATTTTTCTCGGTGTGTTGGCCGGCAAGTGCGTTAATACTTCATAATTCAGTTTGTTGCTGATATCGCTAAAGTCGCTTACTTTAATTTCGAGATCGCCTTGTTTGCCAATAATCACTACTTCATCGCCGGGTTCTACATCGGCAATATTACTTACATCAACCACTATCATATTCATATTTACCAATCCAAGCACATTGCAATACTGCCCCCTTATCAAAACCTTGCCTTTATTGCTGAGCGAACGACTATACCCATTGAAATAACCCACAGGAACAAGCGCTGTTTTCATATCCCACTGGGCCAGAAACGAAATGCCATAGCCTATGTACTCTCCTGTGCAAATATGTTTTACCGACATTACGTGGCTTTTCCAATCGAGAATTCGTTCAAGGGGGTCTTGCTTTTTTTTCTTATTACTAATGTAATGAATAAAAGTTTCGGCACTAGACCAAAACCCATATTGCATTATGCCTATGCGAACCATATCCATTCTTACTTTTGGAAAAACAAAGGCAGCCGCCGAATTGGCTACATGTCGGTATTTCGGCTCTATTCCACGGTTTCTCACATAACTCAACATATTATGGTAGTGCTTCATTTGTTTTTTTATTCTAATGAAATTAGATATACTTTCGGCTCCAGCCAGATGAGTACAAAACCCTTCAACTTCGAAACAATTGCTATGTTCGTTTATTATATCCACCACTAGGTCTAACTCATTTCTATTTAAACCCGAACGATTCATTCCTGTTTCAACTTCCAAGTGTATTTTTGCCGGCAGACTCAGTTTCTGTGCATAATACAGGGCTTTTTTCAGTCTGCGTAAATCGAATACAAAAAATTCAATTCCCTGATGAATGGCCGCTTCAATATCTTTTGCCGAAATCCATCCCATAATCATTACAGAAACGGGTCGTTTCACACTATGAATTACCCGTACAGCATCGGCATATTCAAACACCGAAAAATGATCGATACCAGCACTTTCGAACAAGGGAACAATTTGCTCGATACCATGCCCATAGGCATTTGCTTTAACAACCGACGAAATTCTGACTCCATTTCCAAGTTTTGTTTTTAAAAAATCGATATTGTTAAATACTGCTTTTTGTTTTATGTAAATTACTGAACTTTGGGTCATAAACTATAAACAATTTTCTTCGTAAATTTTATAAAACACAGCAACTCCCGTATCGATAATGTCATCGGGGAAGTCGTAGTTTTCGTGATGCAGCGGCGGATGGTTCACACCGGCTCCCAGACCAAACAAGCAAGTTTGGTAGCATTGCGAATAGTAAGCAAAATCTTCTGACCACCTGTATGGTGTTTCGGGATACAGCGTTTTCAAATTCAACTCCTGGGTTACGCGTTCCAGTACATCAACACAAGTATCATGGTTTTCGGTAGCGGGGAATACTTCAAGATACTGAATATCGACCTTAAGCTGATGACGGAGGGCTGCTTGAGCAACGATGGTTTCGGCAGCTTGTGTCAACACCTCCATGTCGCTGTTTTCGAATGCACGTAAGGTACAGCGCAGTTCGGCATAGCCGGGCGAGGTTCCAAATGCGATATCGCCAAGCTGAATATGAATTATTGTAATAAAAGCCGTGCTGCTGAATAAACGTGAGTCGTTATGCAATTCCTGAATATTATTTATAATTTCGGCAATAGCCGGTGCAGGGTTATTCCCGTTTTCCGGCTCGGCAGCATGTGATGTTTTTCCAAAAAATTTCACCGTCATGCCTTTCGATGCCGAGGCAAAGCTTCCACGCTTAAGCACCACGGTATGCTTTTCGACACCGGGAATATTGTGCAGTGCAAACAAATAATCAGGTTCAATCTTACTGAATGCCTCATCGTTAATAACATCGCGCGCACCCTGTTCAAGCTCTTCGGCCGGCTGAAACAACAATATAACCCTTCCATTTTTAGGCCGATGTACTGAAATTTTCTCGGCCAAACCTGCCAATATCGACATGTGACCATCGTGGCCGCATGCATGCGCTATTCCATGCTGTTGCGAAGCATAGTGAGCCTGCATTGTTTCAGCCACGGGTAAGGCATCGAGTTCGGCACGAAACATTAGGCTTGGCCCTTTCCCAGAACCGTTGAAAACAAAGGCTATTCCTGTTTTGGCAATCGATATTGTTTCATCAGGACCAAGAAGATCGAAAAATTGGCAAATCAGATTCGACGTTTGATATTCTTTATTTGAAAGCTCGGCTATCGAGTGCAATTTGTGCCTCAATTCAACAATTTTCGGGTTCATCGATACAGTGTGTGAATTATTACATATTCTTATTTCACCAATCGCATTTCGAGATATTTGCTGGTAAATCCCAGCTTTTCGTACAGATGCCGTGCCGGATTATCTGGTTCAACGTGCAGAGCAATATTCCCTTCGGTTATCTCAATTGCCTTTTGCATCATGTTTTTACCAATGCCTTTACCGCGAAAATCCTTATGTGTAGCAATGTAAACCAGAATGTTTTCGGGAATATAGCCCTTCATGCCTGTTTGGTTAACAACCACAGCACTGGCAATATGGTCACCCTCCCACAATGCCAACACAAATCCACCAAACGACGCTGTTTCCTTCAACGAAAAATCGATTGCTTTCAATATATCTGCCTTTTTATCGCCATAGTTTTCGAGATGTTCGAACAAGAAATCAACAATTTCGTTTTTCTCAATTTTACCCGGTTTGTTTTTTTCATTAAATACTTTAATTGTACTCATCGTATTTTATTTAAGTTAAATTTACCATTTGCTTTAGTAGCAGAATTTATAACGCAACAAAGAATATGTAAAACACAAATAAAACTGCGCTATTTTTTAGATTTAGTCAAAATTAGTGAATTTTTAGCTCGTAACCAAATTTTTTGCAAAAAATTAATACATTCAACACATATAGCAATACATCGGAAAAGTCAAGAATATAATTGAGGGATGTTTTGCATTGCAAATAAGCATAACAAAAACTGCATCTATTTTTTTGCGGCAAAACCCATCACAGTATTGTATTGGTGCTTACTGTGAGGCTGTATGCTTAGTCCGGTAGCGTTCACTTTTTTATTCAGTATATTTCTTCTGTTCGATTTAGAATGACTGTTGTTGTCGATAAGCATATCGAAAACAATTTTTATGGCTTCGGAGTTTCCGCTAACATAGTTTTCGGCAATTCCGCCATAGAGTTTATTGAGTTTGGCATATCGCGATTTGTACGATTTATTACCTGTTTTACCCGACCGACCCATTTTAACTGCATATTCCTCGGCTACATGGCATAAGTCTTTTTGAGGCTCGAGCATGGGCATTTTTTTCGATTTTCGTAAATCTGCAAACAAACTTGTGGTAAAATCGTTAGGCTTCAATCGGTTACTATCGAAGTAATCTTGATAGAAAGTTTCGGCAAATAGTTTACCGTTGAAGCGGGCCAAATTGCAAAGAAATACCAGTTTTTTTTCTTCTTCGGTCATATACCCTACATTACTACAAGTATTAGCCATTGCAATAACATCAGGCTTCCATTGCGAATAGGGATATTTAGAATGCTCGAAACTGATACCATATAAATACTCTTGCGAAAATCCGGTTTGAGAAACAGAAATCAGGATCAGAGCCAAAGATATTGATAAAAACCTCATAATTTAGATTTAGAAACCCCCAATTTTCATTGTAATAAAAGCTCCGGGAGATGAGAAATCGGCATTGGAATAATAATCGTTAGGTTTCATAAAACCAATGCTGCGATATTCGGCCCCAACACTTATGCGAATGTAATCGGAGGCATTGAATTCTACGCCTATGCGTGGTGTAATAAAATACACTCTATTCCTATCGCTATTATTACCCGTATAACTATTCTTGTAAAAGGTGCTTACCGACCCAATCCCTGCCAACACATCGACAGATGGATGAAAACGTGATTTGGCCCAAAAAGCATAACCAAGCCAAATACCCCCACAACTCATACTGATATACCTGTCGGGACTGGTCCAATCGGTAACTTGAGTAGTTTGACCCAAACCAAATACCCCGATAGTAACATCGTGAATTACCATACCACCTGCTCCACCCATAAAAAAGGCAAAGTTGCCGTGAATGGAACTGAATCCGAAAATTGGGCCACCCATCCCTGTTACGTGGGTGGCCGTATCGCCAATATAGTTGTCGTAACCCTGAGCCACAGTCGCTTTAGAAAAGAAGAGCAACATGAAAACGCAGGCAGTATATAATAATTTCTTCATCATTGTTGTTCTAAACCACAAATATACGTTAAAATAATTGTTTTTCGGGCTTTGACTCCTTCTGATTAATTGTATTTTTACAAGAAAATAAAAGTGACGTTCTCAAATATCTCTAATTAAAGTCGTACAAAACATAGTAATTATTATGAAACAAATTTTTATCTCGTTTATTGTGCTAATTAGTATTCCGCTTATCTCTCCCGGTCAGGCAATTATAAGTGAGGCTTTGCAATCGGCATGCAACAAACAACTGGCACAAGGCGAATATCTGGGTGTTGTTGTGTACATGAAACAACAGGTAGATATTGCCTCTTTGGAATTACAGTTTCGAAAGGCAAAAACAACACGCAGCAACAGAGCTAAAATATTGTTGCGAGAACTTCAAGAAACGGCCAACAAAACCCAGTTATCGTTGCTTAGCGATTTACAAAGATACGATAGCAAGTATTTGGGTCAAATTAAATCGATAAAATCGTATTGGGTAAGGAATGCAATATATGTTGAATGCAGAACACCGGTGGTTGGGGTACTGGCCATGCACCCTGATGTTTTGTGTATGGATTTGAACTACGGTAAGTTCTACATTAACGAACCATATATCGAAAAAACCACCGCCGATAAAAGCACATCGGCACCTGAACCTGGAATTTTAGCCATTAATGCCCCTGCATTATGGGCAATGGGATATACCGGTCGCAACACAATTTTATTAAGTATGGATACAGGTGTTTGGACCGACCATCCGGCACTTGCCGATGCCTATTTGGGTAAGCATTTCCCGCTATCGCAGGTGTGGTATGGAGTAAGGAGCGTTACGCCGGTAGACCATGCTTCGTCGAGTCATGGCACACATACCACAGGTACCGTTTTAGGCCTCGACCCTGCCACATCCGACACAATTGGGGTAGCTTACAACGCATACTTTATGGCAACCGACCCGGTAGCATCAAGCAACTCTGATCTACTGGCCCCGACCGATTTTATGGATGTTTTTCAATGGGTGCTCGATCCTGATGAAAATGCTGAAACCACCGAAGACATGCCCGACGTAATTAACAATTCGTGGGGTTACGACTACAATTTGGCCATTTTGATAGGAGCATGTGAGATGCAGGAAGCCCAGATACTTGAAGTAATTGAAACCGCCGGCATATGTAGTCCATTCTCGGCCGGCAACGAAGGTCCGGGTGCTTCAACCAACGGGTTTCCGGCAATGCTTGCCTACAATCTGGTTAATCCCATGTCGATTGGAGCAATAAACGGAAATAACGAAAACCACATGATTGCCGACTTTAGTAGCAGGGGGCCCACCCCTTGTGTTACCGAAGAAGGTCCACTACAGATAAAACCTGAAGTAGTAGCTCCGGGAATGAGCGTTAGGTCGGCCTCGGGGCACAACGAATACTCGTATTTATCGGGCACCTCCATGGCTTGTCCCCACGTGTCGGGAGCCTTGCTGTTACTAAGAGAAGCTTTCCCCGAAGCATCGGCATACGAACTGAAATATGCCTTGTATATAACCGCTTCCGACTTAGGTGAAGAAGGCGAAGACAATACCTACGGAAGAGGTATGATTGATGTGCTCGAAGCCTTTAATTACCTTAGCGAAACCTATGTTCCCGTGGCTCCGGTGACTAATGAATACAACATCACTGCCTACCTCAGTGTTGACGACGACATTGTATTATGCAACGAAAACGCTGTTTTCACACCCAACCTGATCATTAAAAACACGGGCACAGAAACCATTGCAGGAATACAGGTTACTGCAAAATACAATACATTGGAAGTATTCAACGAACAATTGTACGCTGCCATCGCACCGGGCGATTCAATCGTAATCAATCTTCCTGAAATGACAGGCGTGGCCGGCAGAAACGAAATTTTTGCTTCAGCGAACAATAGCAACAGCGAATTACGCGAATACAACATCTACGACAATAATAGCTACAAGGTGTTTTATGTACTGGGATATTACGAAACGCAGTACAGTCAAAACTTCGATACTATTTCGAATGCCTTATTCAACAGCGACTGGATTATCGATAACTCCGACATGAGCCGCACCTGGGATATTGTTAGATGGGACACCGACAACGACAACCGCGCATTGAATATGAATTTCTATAATTACATTCCTCGTCAATGGCAGTCGGATGATGCGCTTATGCCCGAGGTACAGCTACCCGACACAGGAAACATCACATTACGGTTTGAGTATGCGTACAAAAAACGGATGGAAACTTTGTTTAAAGACTCGTTAATTGTTCTGTTATCAACCGATTGTGGAGAAAGCTTCAGTCATGAATTGTGGCGTAATGGTGGTGCTGACATGGCTACAGTTGCAGGAAATGCCGGTAGCTCAACTTATATTCCCACATCTTCAGCCGATTTCGACACAGTCAGCATCGACTTAAATCAGTTTGGTGGCAATACCATAAGCATTGCATTCAGAGCTAAAAACGATGGAGGCGGTTCTTTGTTTATCGACAATGTGAGTATTACAACCGTAAGCAATTCGCAAATACCTGCCATGCAAACATCAAAACCATTCTTGCTGGTATATCCCAATCCGGCAAGCGACAAGGTATTTATTGAAACTAATATTAACTCCGATTGCCTGCTAATAGAAGTTATTGATGCCACCGGAAAACTGCTGCACAAATACCAAGCTTACGACCAGTCATCGTTAGAAATAGACACAAGGCATCTCGATTCAGGTATATATTTTGTGAGATTAAACAACAAACAAGTATTGTTAATGCAACGGTTTACAAAGCTTTAGTGTTTAGAATATTTACAGTATTTCAATTTTTTGAAAAACTTTTGTTTTATTTAGTAAAATAGCATATTTTTACATGTTAGAAATAATACGTTATCAATTATGAAAGCATTCATCAGACCAACATTGTTTACTTTTCTTGCAGCCATTGTATTGTTTAGTTCCTGTGGGATAAAAGATGATAAACCTCCAAGGATTTATTTAACAGGCTCGAATGATACGGTGGTAATTTTGAGAGAAAAATACATTGACCCGGGATATTTTGCCGAAGACAATGTTTCCAAAACCGAAAATCTCCTATTAGAAGACAATTTAGAGACTCAGATTTCGGTTACTGCCGATGGCTACACCAATCGTAATGAAGTGTATGAAATAACTTACACTGCAACCGATGAAGAAGGCAACAGCCGTAGTGTGGTAAGAACCGTTAGAGTACAAAACATTGCTACACCATATGCCGGATCGTATACTGTTTACCGCAGAAACAGTTTGTTTTGGGGCGACACTACCTACCGAAGCAGTATTGCTGTCGACACACGCGTTTCGGGTAGGTTGAGAATCAGCAGGGTTTATAATCATTGGGATCCCGCTTTAGGAGCTCACGGAGCTCAGGTATATTTCAGGATTAACGCCGACTTGTGGGCACCTGACTTGGTAACTACAGATCCGCATTTCGACAATGCGAACAACAATAGCGGTGTTGGCTATATGGGTCTTTCGAATACAAACAACTCTGTACCCTGGTACAGAAATATGAGCTACGCAGAAGCCCAACAAACAAGAAGATTCGAATATATTCGGATTCCGAATCAGGTATGGAAAGACTCTCTCGAAAATGCCAGTTTTACCATTCAGGGTTCAACGGAGAGTACTCCTGTTAATGGCGTTTACTATCCCAAATCAAGAATAGAATATTTGGGAAGTGATATTCGTAAAATTACCTTGGAATACAGTATAACCAATCTTGCAACCTTAGTTAACGACCAAGTAAAAGAAGAGTATACTCCCTTGGAGTAATATGATTGAGAAGCTAGCAAAAAAAAGAGGCTGTGTGTAACGCAGCCTCTTTTTTGTTTAGTAGGCACATGTTTAGTAATTCTCACTCATCAACTCGAAATATGCCATGGGATGCAAGCATGCAGGGCAATTCTTCGGAGGTTTATTGGCTTCGTGCACATAACCACATTTACGACAATACCACTTTACTTTTTCGGTCTTTTCGAAAACAACATTTTTCTCGATATTTTCTATGAGTTTTCGATAACGGGTTTCGTGAGTCATTTCGGCTTTGGCAATGATTTTAAACATCGAGGCAATCTGAGTAAAACCTTCTTCTTCGGCAATTTTTGCAAATTCAGGATAAAGTTCTGCCCATTCTTCGTTTTCTCCATGCGCTGCTTCTTGCAGGTTTTCGTAGGTAGTTCCCACTATTCCGGCCGGATACATTGCTGTGATTTCTACCATACCACCTTCGAGAAAGCTAAAAAAGCGACGGGCATGCTGGTATTCCTGCTCGGCTGTTTCAGTAAAAATTCCTGCGATTTGTTCGTATCCCTCTTCTTTTGCTTTTTTAGCAAACATTGTATAACGCTGGCGTGCCTGCGATTCTCCCGCAAAAGCCTTGAGCAGGTTTTGCTCGGTTCTGGATCCTTTGATACTTTTTTCCATACTCATTATTATTTTAGGTTCGTATTTTTTTCCATTCTTCCTTCATCCGGTTCAAATCATTTATCCATCCTTCGATGTCTTCTTCGTGCTCCAGTTCTTCGTTCATAATGGTTATCGCCATTTGGTGTGTGGTAAAATCTTTTCCTGCAGTAAAAGCCGCTAAATCCTGATACCTCTGAATTGCGCATCGCTCTCCTTTCAGGTTTTGCTCAAGAATCATTTCAACATAGGGGTCAGAGGGGGCATCGTAATCGCAGCCTGATAGTACAAACCAGTCTTTAGGATGAATAACAGGTGTTCCTCCAAGCTGAATAATTCGGTCGACTACTAATACTGCATGGTTTAGTTCTTGTGTGGCATGTAGCAACAACTCCGGTTCAATTTCGCTCCGCATTGGGCCTTCCATCAATCGCGCACCAATCCAGTACTGATAATATGCCAGCCACTCTTCCGATAATGCCGCATTCAATTTAGCAATTAACTCGTTTACATCGAGTTTTAAAATGTTAATGCCTTTTTGTCCCATAATGATAGTGTTTTTTATTAGCTCACTAAATTAATAAAATTGTTTTGTTTTTAAAAGTACAAAAACAAAAGAAGCGGGAAATAAACCCGCTTCTTTGTAAGTATCGCTTTATTGTTTTACTTGAATACCGTTACGTAGCCGGAGAAGCTATGGTCTTTGCCCCACTTATCTTTAAGTGTAACAATCCATGCATACACACCCTGAGGAACATAATCACCCTTGTTGTTATTGTATCGTCCCTGCCAGCGTTCGTAGAAGTCGTTTGTTCTGAACACTTCTTCGCCCCAGCGGTTAAATACCGTCATTTCGTACGATAACAAATCGACTCCGGAACCTTTGGGATAGAATTCGTCGTTGCCCGGATGTCGAACATTAATCGCGGTAGGCATGTAGAACAACAAACTTTCGATAATTTCAACATTTTTCACTACCGTATCGGCACAACCTTCGGCACTATAGGCAATCAACTGAACGGGGAATGTGCCATGAACATAATAAGTATGTTCAGGATTTTGCAGCCCTGAAGTTAAGCCATCGCCAAAATTCCATTCCCATGCAACAGCATAATCGGTAGCGTCGGTAAACTGAATATGCGCATCGAGCAAACCGGTACTCCATGGATGAGCAATAAAGTCGGCAGTGGGTGAATTGTGAACCAATATTATTGTTGAACCGGTTTGGGTGCAGCCCAAATTAGTAGTTACATCAACAGTTATGGTATATGTCCCCGATTCTTCGAATGTATGGGTGGGCCTTTTAAGGTCTGACCAATTGGAAGCTCCCGATGTTGGATCTCCAAAATCCCAATCATACGTATAGGTTAACACCGATGTATTGTTGTCGAACTCTACAGTAAGTGGAGCGCAACCTTTATAAGGTGTTTTTGTTACATGTATCTCGGGACCGGGAGCAACGTTTACCAGTACTGTTGCCGTATCGGCCGGTGTACCACAACCATCTTGAACCCATACGGAGTATTCAGTAGAAACTTCGGGGCTTACCTGAATAGAATTATCGGTGGTTATGAGACCTGTGCTCCAGTAAAATACGTAGTTACCGTCGCCACCCATTGCATTGGCAACGATAGTGGCAACATTGCCCTGACAAATTGATGCAGGAGTAATAGCGACAAGATTTAAAGGAGGATTAACTTCGATATGAACCATGCCATTGGCAGAAACGCAGCCATTTACATCGGTTGCAAATGCATAGTAGTCGGTGGTGATAACCGGTGAAACGAAGAATGAGCTGCCTTGCCCGAGGTTTTGCCAGGTAAAATAATATGGTGCATTTCCACCACCTGCTGTGGCCGAAATAACCACTGAATCGCCAATACAAATTGTGCGATCGCCAGCTGTATAAATTTCAACCGGTTCGGGAGTAGAAATCGGAATATTGGTGTAGAGACGACAACCATCGGCGTCTTCGATTGTTACCGAATACACACCAGCTTGCAGACTATAATTTGACCAGTCGCTACCTACATTTGGACTCCACAAATAATTATATGGAGATGTACCACCCGACACATAAATCTCAGCCGAACCATCATCGTAACCATAGCAGGTAACCCCGGTGTAATTTACATTATCGATATGTGGGGGTTGTGTTACCCCTACTACAACATTATAGGTTGCGGTACATCCGTTTACATCTGTAATCAAAAGATTATAGGTGCCGTGTTGTAGGCCGTATATAGAATCGGTGGTGTATCCTCCCGGATTCCACAAATACGTAAAATCTCCTGTTCCCCCAAATCCGGCAATAACATAAGCACTTCCATTTGGTTGCCCGCAGGTTGCATTTACAGTTCCCAACAATGCAGACACAGGATTTGGCTGTGTAACAGTAAATGTTTCTGTAATAAAACAGGAGGCATCGGCTTGGTCGGCAACTATCACAGTATATGGTCCTGCGCTAAGCCCCTGAACCAATGGGCCGGTTTGTCCGATTTGTGGCCAGTTGTAAACAAAATTATTGTTTCCTCCCTGTGCTTGTACAGAAATAACACCGTTGGCAGCCCCAAAGCATGTTGTTGGGGTAATAGTTGCAGTTGCAGTGATAGCAGGAGGTTCAGCAATACTCACATTCGATTGCACTTCGCAACCGTTTGCATCGATCACTGTAACTGTATAATCGCCGGCACACAAGCCATTAACATAAGCCGTATTCTGCCCGCCCGACCAATAATATTCAATTGGTGCCATGCCTCCAACTGCAACTGCTGTGGCAGTTCCATTGCAGAACCCAAAGCATGTGGCATCGGTGTAGGCAGCAATTGTCATATTCAGTACAGGTGGCTGGGTAATTGTAACCGAACTGTTTGCCATACATCCATTATCGTCGGTAATGGTCACAGTGTAAGTTCCCGTAGCCAATCCTATGGCTATACTCCCAGTTTGTCCGTCGCTCCAAAGAATAGAATTATTCACTGTGGCACTTGTAAACAGTACTTCGGCACTACCCGAAGAATTGCCATTGCAATCGACATTGCTAACATTGAAACCGGTAATTTGCGGTGCCTGAATATCATTCAAATTAACAGTTAGCATTGCTGTACAAGCATTGGCGTCGGTAACCGTAACGGTATAGCTGCCCGAATACAAATTGTTCATAGTATTGGTATTACCACCGGGTGCTGACCAGTTATATGAGTAGGGCGAGGTGCCGCCAACAACTCCAACCTGAATGCTGCCATCGTTGCTGTTGCAATGCGGTTGAACACTACTCTGAACCACTATCGATAGCAAACTGGGGCCATTCACTGATGCTGACGAGTAATACTCGCAACCATTCAAATCGGTTACTGTTAACAAATAGATTCCGGGGCAAAGGTTATTAATTCCTTGGGTTACCTCCAAGGTTGACCACAAATATGAATACGGTGCAACTCCGCCTGTTACACTGGCAAAAATACTTCCGTTACATGCGTTGAAGCAAGTTTCGTTGTTCACTATCATGTTGACCTGAACCTGTGGAGGCTGCGTGATATATATACATGTATCGATATCGCATCCATTCAAATCGGTAACGGTAACACAATGCTGACCGACAGGTAACCCGGTTGGATTTGGTGATGACGATCCATTACTCCATAAGTATGAATATGGAGGAGTGCCACCGGTAACACTTACCAGCACATCTCCATTTGCCGAACCGAAGCAGTTGGCATCACCAATACTAATATTAACAAACTGCAGCGATGGCGGTGTACCCACATTAACCGATGCTGTGCCGGTACAACCATTAAAATCGGTTACTGTAACAGTGTACGCCCCTGTGCATAACCCAACAGCGGTGGAGGTTGTTTGAGCATTATTACTCCAAAGGTAAGTATATGGAGGAGTACCTCCAAAAGGACTGGCAGTGGCCGTTCCGTTACAAATCCCATTACAACCCACAGCCGTAGAGCTTGTTGGAATGGTGATAAAACTTGGGTTAGCAACTGTAAATGTTCGTGTAATCATACATCCATTGGCATCGAAAATGGCAACCGTATAATCACCGGGACATAAATTGTATAGGTCTTCATCGTTGGGCAGAACACCCGGACCTGTCCAGTTAAACGTATAAGGAGGTGTTCCATCGAAAGGCGTTAGCTGAATGCTACCGGTGCAGGTTCCATAACACGATGCCGATGTAACGGTGCTAAGCACATCCATTGGATTGGGCTCGGTAATAGTGGTACCGGTAACAGCCATACATCCTGTAGTTATATCTCCTACGGTTACAGAATAAGAGCCAACACATAAGTTAGTAGCAGTCGCCGAAGTTTGAGCCGGTACGCTATTCCAATAATATCCAAAATTACCAGAACCACCGGTAACCAATGCAGTAGCTGTTCCGTTGCACAAGCCTCCACAACTCACATTGTTCTGTGCAGAAATTACAACCACCGGTCCTGATATGTCGCTTACCGAATAAGCGCGTACCTCTTCGCATCCCTTATTATCGGTAATGGTTACAACATACCCACCCGCTGTTATATTCAGCAAGTCTTCGGTAACTGCACCATTGTTCCAACTATAACTAAAGGGTGGGGAACCTCCCGAGACTGTCAGATTGATCGATCCATTGCTTTGTCCGCAATCTGAATTGGTAACAACTTCGGTAATAATAATCGGATTACTTTCGGTAATGGTAACTCCACCGGTTACCGAACAACCATTTTGGTCGGTAACACTTACCGTATAGGTTCCAGCACAAAGTGCGGTGGCATGCATGCTGGTATTCAGATTACTCCACAACGGATTATAAGGTGTAACACCACCTGTAACAACTGCCATGGCTTCTCCATTGCAATTTCCATAACAATCGATAACCGTTGAAATAACATTTAAGGTCATGGTAGCAGGTTCAATGATAGTGATACCTGCTGTTGCAGTACAACCAATCTGATCGACAACAGTTACTTCATAATATCCCGGCCCAAGGTTCGTTGCCTGTACATTGTGCTGCACCGGAGTAGTGTTCCATGTAAACAGGTATCCTGGAGTTCCGCCTCCAACCGACACCATCGCCGAACCATCGTTCATTCCGGAGCAGGTAATGTGATTAAATGCTGAAATGCTGGCCATTGGTCCTGCAATATCATCAACAACCACTGTTGTTGTTTGTGTGCAACCATTGTCGTCGGTAACAGTAACACTGTATGGGCTTCCTGCCGCACTCAGGCCGCTTACCGTTTGGCTGTTGGGGTTTGTTCCCCCCGACCACAAGTAGCTGTAACCCATTGGAGCGGTTCCGCCTGTAGCAGTAACAGTAGCACTACCGTCAGAAAAGCCACAATTAGCGTCGGTAACCGAAGTAGATAATATTATTGGTGTTGGTTGACTTACAGAATAATTAAACTGAGCTGTACACCCATTGTTATCGGTTACTATTACATTGTGAGACCCGGCACATAAAGCTGTGTTGGTAGGGTTATTTGGATTTGCCCCACTACCCCAGGTATAGGAGTAAGGCGCCGTTCCACCGGCTACACTAATAGTTGCAGAACCATTGCACATTGCATTACAGCTGGCATTGCTAACATTCGACAATGATATAACAATTGGTGTTGGTTCTGTTACTGTAACAGAAGCAGTGGCAGTACAACCGGAATTATCGGTAACTGTAACACTAACCGGTCCTGATGGGAGACTATTAACCGTGCTGGTTGTGCCGGGAATGCTTTGAGTGAATCCGGTTGACCATAAATACGTATAGTTTGGATTACCTCCGGTAACGTGCGCTGTTGCCGAACCTGAGGAACCTCCATTACATGCTGCAGGCGACATGGTAATATTCACCGATATTCCACCCAAGTCGGCAACAGTACCCGAAGCAGTCCCTGTGCATCCCTGAGAATCGGTGATAGTAACCGTATAAGCGCCGGCAATAATATTGTTTGCCGAAGGAGTAAACTGAGCAGGGGATGTATTCCACTGATATGTATAACCGGGTGTACCTCCTGATGCAACCACACTGGCAGAACCATCGGGCAAGCCGCAATGAGCCCCGACGGTTGTAACCGTTCCGGTGACAGCTGTTGGTTCAGTAATGGTAACATTTCCGATTACAGCGCAAGCACCTTCGGTAACAGTTACAGTTACAACACCATCGCACAGGCCGGTAACCGTTTGGCTGGTTGGATTGGTACCACTGCTCCAGTTATATCCAAAAGGACCCGTTCCACCTGAAACACTTACAGTAGCCGAGCCGTTACAAACATTATTACATGTAGCATTCACAACTACACTGGGAGTTATTGAGAAAGGCACACCTAAATCGTTAACCGTAACACTACCTGTAGCGGTACAACCGGCGCCATCGGTCACTGTTACCGAATAGTTACCGGCCATTACATTATTAATTGTTCCGGTAACCCCGCCTCCGGGGTTCCAATTGTAACTATAGGGCAATGCACCTCCTGCTACCGAAACAGACGCACTACCATTGGCTAAGCCACAGGTAGCACCTGTTGAAGACATGGTGAGAGTCATTCCGGGAGGATCGGATATCGAAAAATTCTCTACAGTAAAACATGATGGGTTCGAGCCATCGGCAACGGTAACAGAATAATTACCGGCACACAAGCCCCCTGTAGTTTGATTATTTGGTGTGGTTCCTGCAGAAAAGTTATAGGTATATGAGGGTGCTCCAACTGCATTGGCTGTTGCACTACCATTACAATTGCCCGGACAAGAGGGTGGATTGGTTGCAACCGTTACAGTAGGATTAGTGCCCGAATTGCTAATGGTAAAAGCTGAGGAACCGGTACACGAATTGGCATCGGTAACTGTTACTGTGTAATTACCGGGGCACCTGCCCGAGATACTGTTTCCGCTTCCACCTCCCGACCATGCATAAGAACTATAGGATGTTGCAATACTGGCACCTCCGTTACATGCACCACAGGTTGCATTCGAAACACTTACTACCGGGGTTGGATTAGGATAGGCTGTTACCGAAATGGTTTCGGTATCACTGCAAGCTCCCGCAGTAATGGTAAGTGTAACATTGTGAGACCCTGCGGTGCTAAAAGTAACTCCCGAAGGGTTGTGAGCTGTTGAATTAGCCGGAGTACCTCCTGAGAAGGTCCATGCATAGGTTTCGCCGGGAACAACCGTTCCTGTATGGGTAAAGTTAAAAGAATGTGATGGACTGAAACATTGATTTCCGTTATAGGTAAACGATGCATCGGGGTTGGCAGGAGCCGTTAGAGTAACCGGTTGCGATGATGTACATCCCATGGCATCGGTAACAATTAATGTGTAGGTACCTCCTCCCAATCCGGTAAATGTGTAATTGGTTGTTACACCAGTCTGGCTTGCAGCACCCAATTGGAGTGACCACGGAGATACCCCCCCCGTAGGGGTTACGGTAACACTTCCGTTGTTAACACCACATCCCGGTTGAACCGTAGACACATTGGCAGTAACGGTGGGAGGTTGCATCAGTACATAAGTATTTACCCACTGACAAATGCCATTTACATCGGTAACTGTTACACTATATGCACCCGGTGCCAAATTTGTCAATGAGTTTGACGATGAAGTAAACCCGCTGGGCCCTACCCAGCTGGTAGTGTATGGAGGGCTTCCTCCTCCTATTCCTGACAGTGTTATTGTTCCATTGTTGGTATTATAACATGTGGGATGAGTAAATGTACCTGAGGCGGTTATACCGGATATTGTAAAAGTAATACTGTTTTGCGGGGAGTAATTGTTACAAATATCGGAAACGCCACCACCAACAGCCGTAAGGGTATAAGTACCACCGTGTTGCAAATAGTCGCCCAGTGCAAAATTCCAAATATCATCGTAGTAGGTATCGCCATAGGTAGAGCCTAAGCCTGCCTGGCACAAGTCGCTCCATACATTAATAATTGAATAGGTGCCATTAGGCCCTGTGAGTAGAAAGTCGGCAGGAGTTACTCCTGTGCACCATATCCTTTCGCTAAATTGAACGCTAAGGTGAGACGATCCGCAATACGGGGGATACACCAATCCAGACATAACAGCACCAGTATGATCGACAATAGAAGAAGTAGAAGATCCAAAATTGATAGTATATCCATTTTGCGACGAGGTCCAGTTGCTTACGTTAACCACATAGGTTTGCCCTGCCGAAACAGGGATAACCTGATTGTAGGTTGAGCCACTGGCTCCGATACAATTTGTTGTACCTCCACCATTCGGACCGGTTGGCCCTGAGGTAGCAGTATAGTTACAACTTACCTGCACAGCCGATGGATTTGTAGAAATTATCGAGCAATCATGGTTTGTAAGGTTATAAACAGCCCAGTCGTAATCGTCGGCGCTGTTGTTCGGAGTAATTACAAAAGATACATTACCATTGCTTTGCGTTGTAAAAGTATACCACACATCGTTTCTTTCGCCACTAACCAAACAGTTTCCGGGGCAGCCACCGGTTGTAGGTATTTCGTTGGGGTAGTGACCAGTTCCGGAATAGGAAGCAGAAGTTGAGTACACACTTTGACAAAGAGGAATAGCACCCAGACAATCCTGCACCGTGGGAGGCGTTAACACTTTGTAGGCAAGTGTACCAAGCGCCGTACTGGCCAAACTACAATAGTAACGGTATAATACGATACTATAAGTTCCAGTAGCGGGACAGGTCCAGCTTATGTGACTACCCAAACCGCAAAAGTCATCGTTATAAGCATACACAACAGTACCGGCAGAATTGCAAATTTCAATTTGCGGGTCAGTGCTTGTAGTACCCCCACCTTCGCAAAATGTAAACACGTACGTAATGGTGGCATTGGCAGTAAAGGTGTAGCGTTGACCGGCACTCACCGAAGCTGTTTGATAAAAAGCCTGCATGGTAAGGGAACCTGCATTGGTTGCACTTCCTCCATTGTTGCATTGTGAAAAAGCATCAAATGGACTTATCAGCGATAAGCCCATTAAAGTCACAAAAACTATCTTAAACAGTATAGCTTTATTCATATGTTAATTTTTAAGCTGTATTTCAAATAACATTATTTTTTCTCTCCTTGCTTCAACAATTGTTCGTATTGTTCCGGATTTTCCTGAATCCATTTATTTTTCTCTTCGGCATACCTTCTGTCATCCTCAAGCTTATTGCCTGTGTTTTTATATTTAGGAAACCCTTCTTGATTTACATCAGTACGTTTTGCCCCCGACCCAACAGGAACCGCGGTATGATCTTCGGGAATAACATAACCATTTCTTGAAACCGAGGTATAATCGAAATCGACACCATGCCGTTGCAAAATGCTTAATACATAAGCAGCACTTACCTGAGTGTTAGTATTCAACTGATACCTGTCTTTATTTGCTGAACTGATAAAATATCTTCCGCTAAACACATTGGGGTCGTCAAGAAAATCTTCCATTATTACATTGGCATGATCCTGATTATGAATTCCCACTACATCAAAATAAACGACCTGACCCTCGGTGGTAGGCTTTTTCTGCACGAATTCAAGCACGTCTACCTGTGCATATAACGCTACACTCAACATAAGGCTTGCCACGAAGAATAATGCAACATGTTTCATAATATTTCTGTTTTAGTTAGTTTTTCAATAATGTTAATTGTCCTTTATTGTGTTTTTTAGTTCCGTTCTTATCCACTGTTAATATCTCCCAGCTATACACTCCGGGCTCTGCCATTGCACCGTTTCCATTAATTCGGCCATTCCACAAATTATCAATATTGTTGGTCTCAAAAATCATGGTTCCGGTTTTATCAAAAATAAGCATTTTGAATGAATATTCAAATAAATTATCACCAATTGGGCCAAAACTTGCATTTACACCATCGCTATATGGCCTGAATGCATTGGGAACAAAGTAGTTATGGTCGATATTCACGCGAATTTTTTCAACATATTCGTCCATGCAGCCGGCTTCATTCATTGCGATAAGTTTTACCGGATACTCACCATCGCTAATAAAATAATACTCCAAAGAACTTTGCGCAAACACCTGATTATCAATACTCCATGCTAAAGAGGTTATCTGTTCCGATAAATTGCTAAATATATATAAATTATTTTTCTTTTCAAAAGAAAATCTTGCAACAGGAAGTGGATAAACAACCAATTTGTTAAGAGAAAATGATTTCACAATATTTCCGGCATCATTAAAAACTTGTAAAGTAGGGTAATAAGTACCAGGCGCAGTGTATAGGTTCTCGATATAACTAACATTATCAATCTGAGCATTCCCTGTCATCCAACGATATGTATAACCTGCAGGCATACGCTTAACCTCGAAGGTGACCTTAGCCGGAAGGCAAATATCGATTATATTATAATTGATTACGATATTTGATAAATCGGTATTGGTGTGATAATCAACCTGATCAACCTGATGTTGAATCTGGTCGGTTTTAGTTTGGCTGTTTTTAGTATTGTCGGTTTTTATGTTATCGGTATTTTGATTTTTTTCGGTATAGTTTACCGTAGTATTGCTTTGGATGGTATTGTTCGTTGCAACAGCATTATTATCAGATTCTAACACCGACACCCTATTTTTATCAGATTGCAGGTTGGCATCGGGATGGTTTTCAGTTTCAACCTGACCAACAGGCTCAGTGGCAAGCTCAGCGTTGACGGCAATTTGTTTGTCAACTTGAGTTGAAATTGTTTTGGAATTGGGCCATATTAAGACAAGAGTAATACCGGCAATAATTGCTATTCCACCCAAACCGGCCAACCAACGGGTAATATTTACCCCGGGCTTGGTTTTGGGAATTTTCGCGCTGAATTCGCTCCAGGCTCCCGGAATCTCCTGAGCCTCGTAGTCTTTCAGCTTTTTGTTAATAATTTCTTCAAATCTGTTCATTTTCAACACTTCTGTATTTTTCGACATACATTTGTTTTAATCGCATTTTTGCCTTTGCCAGATTCGATTTCGAAGTTCCGATACTAATCCCCAGCATTTCGGCAATTTCTTTATGAGAGTATTCTTCTACTACATAAAGGTTAAACACAGCTTTGTAGGCAGGCGAAAGGTTTTGAATAAGTTCGATGAGTCTTTCTGCTTTCATGTTGACCATTTTCATTTCGCTAATCTCATCTTCGGAGGTGTCTTCCATTCTTTCGAACTTATTTTCGCCATCGTACTCAGTAAATTCGCGTCGGTTTTTTCGGATGTTGTCGATGGCATTATTCACAATAATCTTCCGAATCCAACCTTCAAGCGAGCCGCTGTGTTTAAAATACTTAATTTTTTCAAAGACCTTTATAAATCCATCATGTAGCAGGTCTTTTGCTTCATCGTAGTTGGATGAATATCTCAGGCAAACTCCGAGCATCTTACGGTACAAACTTTCGTAGAGTACCTGCTGACACTTCGAATCTCCTTTGACACAGCCACTTACAATTTGCTCCGCATTATCCCTGCTGTTCAAATCCATAATACCCTTTTCGCATTAATGACGTGTAAAACCAAGTTGAGTTGTCTCTAATAGTCTTTTTTTTTTCGACGAATATATTAAAAAAAATAATTGCTTAAAAAACATATTGCAAACTTGGTTTTTTGCTATAAAAAATTGAGGAAACTTAAGCAGAATATGTATCTTTGCGACGAAATTTCAATAAAATATGAAAATCACACACATCGAACACATTGGTATTGCTGTAAAAAGCATCGAAAGTTGCCTGCCATACTACGAAGGTATCCTTGGCTTGAAATGTTATGCAATTGAGGAGGTAAAAGATCAAAAAGTAAAAACTGCATTTTTCAAGGTTGGTGAAACCAAAATTGAATTACTGGAACCCACCGATCCCGAAAGTACGGTTGCAAAATTCATCGAGAAGAAAGGCGAAGGCATTCATCATATTGCCTTTGCTGTTGATAATATTGAAGAAAGTTTGAAAGAAGCCGAAGCCAAAGGAGTGGTTTTAATCGACAAACAAGCCCGTAAAGGCGCTGAGGGACTTGACATTGGTTTTTTGCATCCCAAATCAACATGCAGTGTTCTTACTGAATTTTGCGGGCATAAAACAGAGTAATTCACTAAATCAACATATTTAACTTACTATAACGATGGCTATTGAAAATAAAATCAGTGAACTGGTAGCAAAGAGAGCCGAGGCACGTCTGGGCGGAGGAGTAAAGCGTATAGAAGCCCAACACGAAAAAGGCAAACTAACGGCCAGAGAACGTATCGACTTGTTGCTTGACTCAGGAAGCTTTGAAGAATTTGACATGTTTGTAACACACAGGTGCACCGATTTCGGCCTCGAAAAGGAAACATATCTTGGCGATGGGGTAATTACCGGCTATGGAACAATAGATGGCAGGCTTGTTTATGTGTTTTCGCAAGATTTCACTGTTTTTGGAGGTTCATTATCCGAAACTTTTGCAAATAAAATTTGTAAAATTATGGACATGGCTATGAAAGTGGGGGCTCCGGTTATCGGTCTCAACGATTCGGGAGGCGCTCGTATTCAAGAAGGCGTTCAGAGTCTTGCCGGATATGCCGAAATTTTCCAGCGCAACATCGAAGCTTCGGGAGTAATACCGCAATTGTCGGCAATTTTCGGACCCTGTGCAGGTGGAGCCGTGTACTCCCCTGCCCTCACCGACTTTATTCTGATGACCGAAGACAACAGTTATATGTTTGTTACCGGACCAAAAGTTACCAAAACAGTAACCGGCGAAGATATTACCGTTGAAAATCTGGGTGGTGCAAAGGTTCATGCTATAAAATCGGGTGTTACCCATTTCACAACGCCAAACGAAGAAGAAGGTATTGAGATGCTGCGAAAACTGATATCGTTTATGCCTCAAAATAACATGGAAACAACACCGTTGATAGAATGCAACGACCCCATCGACCGTGTTGACGACAGATTGAACAGCATTATTCCCGATAATCCGAACAAACCTTACAACATGCTCGACATTATTAATATAATTGTTGATGATGAAGAGTTTGTTGAAGTGCATAAAGACTATGCGAAAAATATAATTGTGGGCTTTGCCCGTTTCAATGGTCAATCGGTAGGGATTGTGGCCAATCAGCCCAGTTATCTGGCCGGTGTTCTCGATGTTGATTCATCGAAAAAAGCTGCCCGCTTTGTGCGTTTTTGCGATGCATTCAACATTCCGCTGGTTACCCTGGTTGATGTTCCCGGTTTTATGCCCGGCTCGGCACAGGAATACGGAGGAATTATAACCAACGGAGCAAAACTCATGTTTGCCTATGGCGAAGCAACTGTTCCTAAAGTTACCGTAACACTTCGTAAATCGTATGGCGGAGCGCACGACGTGATGGCCTGCAAACAGTTGAAAAGCGATTTGAACTACGCCTGGCCTTCGGCTGAAATTGCAGTAATGGGTGCGCAAGGTGCCATTGAGGTGTTGATGTTTAAGGAACTGAAGAAAATAGAAGACCCCGAAGAAAAAGCAAGATTCATTGCCGAAAAAGAAGCAGAATACCGCGACAAATTTGCCAATCCGTATCAAGCTGCCAAATATGGGTTTATTGATGATATCATTGAACCCCGAAACACCCGATTCAGAATTATTAGAGCTCTGGCATCGCTGGCAAGCAAAAAAGACAGTCGCCCTGCAAAGAAACATTGTAATATACCTTTATAATATTATTAAAAGATGTGGATAATTAACGAAATCAAGTGGGATCCAACTGCATTAAACGAGCAGGCATGGACAATTTTTATTGCAGGAGTCGGTGTAGTGTTTATTGTTCTTTATGTGTTGTCATTAATTTTCATTCTTTTCCAAAAAACATTGGCTGCTTCGGCAAAAAAGAACCAGCAAATTAAAGAGAAAAAAGCGGCCAAAGCCTGCGAAAAAACCAAGAATGGATCAAATCAAATAATTGAGACCAATCCTTCTCATATCGAAAATCAGGTGCAGGCTGCCATTGCAATGGGTCTGCATTTTTATCTCAACGAGCAACACGACGATGAATCGTTATTATTAACAATCGATTCGCGTGAAAGACTCTCTTCTCCATGGTCGGCAAAAGTTTTTAATGGTTTACAAAAATAACATGACATTATAACGTAACATGAAAAATTACAAATTCATAATTGAAGGCAACAGCTACGAAGTATCGGTTAACGGAATTGAGGACAGCAAAGCCGATATTACAGTTAACGGCAAAGCGTATTCGGTAGAAATTGTTGGAGAAGCTATAGCAGAAAAACCTGTGTCGAAACCTCGACCTGTTAAAAAAGAGAATGTAGCTAACACACAGCCAAAAGCTGACATACCAAAACCAAAATCGGGTGGTAATTCCAAGGCCGTATTATCGCCATTGCCCGGTGTGATTCTTGAATTAAAAGTGAAACAAGGCGACACGGTGAAAAAAGGCGACATAGTATTGATAATGGAAGCCATGAAGATGGAAAACAATATTAGTACCGAGTTTGAGGGAGTAATTTCGACTATTAAAGTTTCGAAAGGACAAAGTGTAATGCAAAACGACGTGTTGGTTGAAATTGATTAATTTTTGAAGAATGAAAAAACATCTTTTCTTATTATTGTTGTTACCATTGCTAATGCTGGCAAAGCTTGTTGCTGCAGGAAACAATGAAAGCATAAAAGAAACTCTGGTAAAAGGCAAATGGGTCAATCGTTCCGATGGATACTTTGCCACTCCTATCATGCCTTCGGGAGATGAGAAAGCCCGTGTAACAAAGAGGACTAAAGTAATTAATTTCAATGCCGATGGTACTTTTTCGATGGACTCGGCTAAACAACGCTACATAGGGCATTACTATATAAGCAACGACAGCGTTTATCTCGACTTTTCGATAAAACCCACTGTTCACTTCAGCAAGAATACCGACCCAAACAGTACAACGACTGCTTATGTAACTAGAAACGACACTGTTACACTTGGCCCCCGACATGGACTGCTTTCGGCCGATGGAGAGACACTTACACTAAGCGACAATTTGCAGTACGACAAAACTTCAGGGGCAATAGTAGGGCTTTATAGTTTCTGGGAGTTTACCGGGTTCGAAAATGCAACATGGGGGCATTTTATAATGCTTTTGATTGCATTTATCTTCATTTTTCTGGCTATACGCTACAAATACGAACCCTTGCTGCTGATTCCCATCGGTTTCGGTATTATCATAGGTAATATTCCCATGTTTCAAGCTGTTGATTTTAACCTGAAACTCGGGGTGTATGAACCAGGGTCGGTAATGAATATTTTATATGGTGGCGTTGTAAACGGATGGTATCCTCCTTTAATTTTCTTAGGGTTGGGAGCCATCACCGACTTCTCGTCGTTGCTATCGCAACCGCGTTTGATGATTTTGGGAGCTGCAGGACAGTTTGGTATTTTTGCAGTATTCATTATGGCACTGCTTGTTGGATTTCATCCTGCCGAAGCCGGTGCAATAGGCATTATTGGTGGTGCCGACGGACCCACAGCAATTTTCGTCTCATCGAAGTTGGCAAACGGGCTAAACATAGTAGGGTACACGAATGCGGGAGCTCCCATATATGTAAAAAATCTGATAGGCCCCATTGCTATTGCTGCTTACTCGTATATGGCGCTGGTTCCGGTAATTCAGCCTCCCATCATCAACTTACTTACCACCAAGAAGGAACGTAGAATTAAGATGAAAACACCCCGAGAAGTATCGAAACTAGAAAAGATTCTGTTTCCAATTATTGGGGTGCTACTCACTGCTTACTTATCGCCAACATCGCTTCCTTTGCTTGGGATGCTGTTCTTTGGTAATCTGCTTAAAGAAAGTGGTGTTACACGACGGCTTGCTGAAACAGCCGGGAACTCACTTATCGACACCATTACTATCTTACTGGGTTTAACCGTGGGGGCATCTACTCAAGCCGACGTGTTTCTTACACCAACTTCGGTTCTGGTGTTTGGAATGGGAGCATTATCGTTTATGTTTGCTACAGCAGCCGGTGTTACTATAGCCAAAGTGATGAACTGGTTATCGCCAAAAGACAATCCGATTAACCCTATGGTTGGTGCTGCAGGTGTGTCGGCTGTTCCCGATAGCGCCCGGGTAGTACAAGAACTTGGGCATAAGGCCGACCACACCAATTACTTGCTTATGCACGCCATGGCGCCCAACGTGAGTGGGGTAATAGGATCGGCAGTTGCGGCAGGGGTACTGCTTAGCTTCTTGCTTTAGTTATAAAATAATATAAGTTTTTCATAAGCCCGTTTTTTGATGCGGGCTTATTTTTTGTGGGTGATGTGTAACCCCAGCCCGAACTCAAGGTATTGTGCCTTAAAGCCTACCGATTTCAAAGTGAGATTTAACACAAGGGGACTAAGATAATACCGGAAACCTGTTCGAAGATAGGACCAATCGGAAGGCCTGAGCTTGTTGTACACGTAAACACCGGCATAGGTGAGAAAACCAACGCGTTTATACAATAATTCGTGCCCGCCACATAAGCCAACTCTGAAATAATCGAAAAAATACTGATCGGGAACAGGCAGTATTACATTCCAATTAACATCCCAGTAATGGTGATCGGCTCTGTTGATAATGGCATCGAGCGATATGCCAAGTTTTCCGATACCAGTATAGCGATACGCTGCACCCAAACTAATTGTATTGCAGAGGAAACTGACTCCGGAACTTTGGATGCCCACAGCATAAGAATCGGTTTTTCCGATGGTCGCAATCAACCATGTATCAAATACACGTTCGGGCAAAGACACCTGACTGACAATTGATTTTTTCTTGGCAAAACTGTAGTCGGCGCCTAACGAAATATTCAATTGATTCAGCCCTCGGTTCGGATATTTGGTTGCTCCATTAGAATAGTGAGTTATCGAAAACTTTGCATTCAAACCCTGATTTTGCGAAATGGAATACCGATATGAGGTAGAAAGTGCGAAATAGATATTGTAGTGATTGCTTATTGCAGTGTTTTGGCTATTTGTTTGGGCATCGTATACTTTGCTTACATAGGCAATGCCGGGCGCAATCGACACAGCAATCAAGTGATTTTTTCGGCTCAAAGCCCGCATCCCCCAATGTCCGAAAAAAGCCCATGCTTCGCCCAGCATTTCGTTGTTGCCCAAATGCATATATTCCACACCAAAACCCATGATGGGGCCACCATATTTTCGGTCGAATACATTGCAAGTATCTGAAACATAATTATATCTTACATTCAGGCCTTTTACAGCTTGTTTGCGTAGCACAGCCATATCGTTGTAGTGTGGGGCAACAATTCCTGTAAGGGCATTGGCTTCGAAACTATGTTTTACCTGACCATAAACCGAAAATGCAGTAAGAACAATCCATATGCAAGGCATTAAAATTCGCAGCATCTTAATACTTAATTGTTATCAGCGTTTTTTTATCGAGGCTTAGCAATGCAGTTGCATCATCTTCGCGAATGGCTATTTCGAGTAAATCGAGGGAATTAAACAGCAAGACCAAATCGCCGCAGGCTACTTCGTGGTACGATTCATAAATTTTATTCACATAATAAAAGTGGCTGTTAATGTAAATGACGAATTTCTGGTTTCCCACATGGCGATTGAAAAGTTCGCGACTGATATTTGTGATACCGTTGTTATAGGAATCGATATATAAAATATGTCCGGTTATAAGGCCGGGTTCCACTGCGGGTTCCAGTTCGGTTTTTCGCAATACATCGGTTTGCCGCTCGCCGATAAGATTAATATCGCCCTGTTCTGCAATATATGCAGTAAGCCGGGTGAACACACTTAAAGCTCTGAAGCCTGACACACTATCGTTTTCGGGATAATACCTGATAATGGTTTCGGGTTTCGTCCCAAATACAATTCCAAAAACTCCGTTATCGGCCCCAATAAAATAATGGCCTTTATGATGTATAACCACATAAGGGTCGTCGCTGTTCTGTTCTGTGTTAACACAAACCAAATGTATGCTGGCTTTGGGTAAACTGTTATAAACAGCCCTTAGCACAAAACCTGCACGTTGTATATTATAGAGCGGAATATCGTGGGTAATGTCGAAAAACCGAACATCAGGAACCAGATTCACTATTCCGGCTTTTAACAAAGCGAGGTAGTAGTCGTGATTTTTCCAGTCAGATATTATGCTAACCCATACCGGCATATTATTCTATTTTATCGGCGAATTTCTATTCCGTATTAATTTGTAAATTTATATATTTAGGCGGATTTAAAAAACTCTTCTGAAGCGAAATTATGACAGAAAAAACCTTATTGCTCAACATCAGTGATCCGTTAATGGTTTATGGCCCCAAAGACGAAAATGTTTACATTATACAGCGCCACTTTGCTAAATTAAAAATTCATTTTCGGGGCGATATGGTAAAAGTTTCAGGAGAACAGTCTGAAATTATCCGCTTCGAACAAAAACTGGAGCAGTTACTGCAACATTTGAATCGTTACAACAGACTTGGGTCAGATGATGTGAATAAAATACTATCGAACGAAATAGACAGTTCTGTTGATGAAGCAAAAGAGAAAGACATATTGCTCTACAGCACCTATGGCAAGCCCATAAAAGCGCGAAGTCGCAATCAACAAGCGCTTGTGGATGCTTCTTTTGAAAACGATATGATGTTTGCCATAGGCCCTGCCGGCACCGGTAAAACCTATACAGCCATAGCATTGGCTGTAAAAGCGCTAAAAGAGGCTCAGGTGAAGCGTATTATTTTGAGCAGACCGGCAGTTGAGGCAGGCGAGAATCTGGGTTTCTTACCCGGCGACCTTCGTGAGAAGCTCGACCCCTACTTGCAACCTCTCTACGATGCTTTGATGGATATGATTCCGGCCCGCAAACTGGAACAAATGATAGAAGACAAAGTGATTCAGATTGCTCCGTTGGGTTTTATGAGAGGGCGCACTTTGAATAACGCATTTGTAATTCTTGATGAAGCCCAGAATGCCACCTATAACCAAATGAAAATGTTTTTGACCCGCATGGGAGAGTTTTCGAAGTTCATTATCACCGGCGACGTAACTCAAATTGACCTTCCCGATAAGAAGTCATCGGGGTTGCTGAAAGCAGAAAACATTCTGAACAATATACAAGGCATACAGTTTATTTATTTTGATTCGAGCGATGTTATCAGACACAAACTGGTTTCACAAATTATTAATGCCTATCAACAAGAAGATAATAACAATAAACAATAAAACCGATGAATGAAGCAATTACAAAAACCAATTTCTCTTTCGAGAGGCAAACCAATGTGTATAAGGGAAAAGTTCGTGATGTGTACAGTATTGGCAAAGATTTTTTAATAATGGTTGTTACCGACCGTATTTCGGCCTTCGATGTGGTGCTTCCCAATGGAATACCATATAAAGGCCAGGTATTGAATCAGATTGCCGATAAATTTCTTCAGGCTACAGCCAACATTGTACCAAACTGGAGAATTGCCACTCCCGACCCCATGGTTATGGTTGGATACAAGTGTGAAGCCTTTCCCGTGGAAATGATAATAAGAGGCTACCTTACAGGCAGCAGTTGGCGCGACTACAAAAATGGTTCACGCGAAATTTGCGGGGTACCTATTCCTGACGGTATGAAAGAACACCAGGCTTTCGAAAAACCCATCATTACACCCACCACCAAAGCAGAAATGGGAATGCACGACGAAAACATTTCGAAGCAACACATTATTGAATCGGGCTTGGTTTCGGCCGAAGATTATGCCAAACTCGAAGATTATACTTATAAATTATTTGCCAGAGGTACCGAAATTGCAGCACAACAAGGGCTCATACTTGTCGACACCAAATACGAGTTCGGAAAACGTGATGGAAAAATATTCCTTATCGATGAAATTCACACCCCCGATTCGTCGAGATACTTCTACAAAGAATTGTATGAAGAACGCTTTGCCAGTGGAGAACCACAGAAACAATTATCGAAAGAGTTTGTAAGGGAATGGCTTATTGCCAATAATTTCATGGGAAAACCTGGAGATATTTTGCCGGAAATGAATCGGGATAGAATTCAGGAAATATCGCAACGATATATTGAACTTTACGAAAATATTACCGGAGACAAATTCGTTTCGGAACCATGCGAAAACATAGAAACCAGAATTGAGAATAATATAAAAGCGTTTCTGAAAAACCTGTAGTTACTGTTTGTTCACAATGCGGGTGTATGTGCCTGATTCGTGACGCACCGTAACAACGTAGCTTCCTGTTGCCAAACCATGAAATAGACTTGTAATATTGCGCGTGTTTTCGGTATGATAACATCCGGTTTCGCACAACAATCGACCTGTGATATCGTGAACCGAGATGTTACATTGGCCTTGAGGCATAGATATATACACTTCACGTGAAAATGGATTTGGGAACACATTCACCGATGAAGACTTAGTAATACCGGAATATGCCGTTTCAACAGTCTTTACCGAAATATCGTCGATATACAAAGTGTTTCCCCCTTTGTTTACAGATTCGAACCGAAGTCTGATGGTACCACATTGGTAACCTGACGGTCGGTTAATATTAAATGACTCGGTGCGCCACTCGTTGACATTGGGGATAAAGGTGCCCGATGCGTACACTGCCTCAGTTGTTTTTAGAGAATTACCCGACTTATAATATCGTATCATCCAGGTTTTTCCACAATCGATTGAATAGTATACTCTTAACACATCGTTGGTAGTGGAGGTAGATTTGGCATACGCCACATTAAAACTAACATCAATGGGAAAATCGCTGGTATCGACAACAACAAGAGGCGTATAAAAGGAGTTTGAAATATTATTCTCGTTCATATAATTCCGAATTCGCATTGAATAGGTTCCGGTGGCTGCTGCAGAGGAGATACGTTGCCAGTTTTCGTTACCACTATTTATAAACGAAAAAACATTGATAACGTCGGGGTTGATGTAGGGGAAGGCAGTTTCTTCGAGGCTGGTTTCAAAAGGTAAGCTAAACCCATCGCTGTGGCTAAACACCGAAATGTTGTTGGTTTTTGATTTTGTATCGCTGCCTGCTGGGTTTATTACAGTAAGCGAGGTTGAGAACATGCCCGGCTCCTCATATACAACAACATTGTTTTTCTGGTCCGATTCTGCAGGGTTGCCTCCTTCGTAAGTCCAATCCCAAACATAAATAGTATCGGTATTATAACTCAAATCGTAGTATGATATTTCGGTATTTACACATGCAACCTGTATATTTTGCCCCCAATCGGCAACAGGGTCGCACACTGCTATGGCATCTTCGTCGAATACTCCAGTTGCTATGAGATTGGCTTCGGTCCACAAGTTATTGCGTTGAGCTACAGTGCTGTTCAATATTGCTCTCATCATGGCTCCCTGCCCATGAGTAAACATCACACCGCAATAGGAGTAGTCCATATAATTCTGCACATTATCAAGAGAACCGCAAGTGTTGGAATACAATGCACAACTGGTATGCCCAATGGTATTTGGAGTATCCTCGATGCCATCGTCTATGTCGCAATTTTCGGGTAAGCCCGGATCGTTGGTACTACCCCATGGATGTGGCAGATTCAGGTAATGCCCAATTTCGTGGGTAAGCGTGCGGGAACGATTGGTTGAACCGGTACCAATTGAACCTACATAAGCGTGGTCGATGAGAATTCCATCGCGTCCGTCGGGGGCAGTTCCCGGATAATAGGCATAACCGGCAACACCACCCGGAATACGATTTACAATCCACACATTCAAATATTTGGCACGCGGCCACGATGGCGCAATATATTTAATATGCTCACCACCATTATACGTTTCATACGAAAAAGTTCGGGTTACTCCATCGGTACAGTTACCCCAAGGGTCGAGTTTAGCCAAACGAAACTCGATGCGCGAATCGGTAGCAATATTTTTAAACTCGTCGATAATATAGGAAGTATCAGCATTTAATTTCCTGAAATCGAGGTTTAAAATCCGTATTTGGTCTTCGAGTTGCTCTTTCGACAGGTTTTCGGGACCATAGTAATGCACCACATGGAATACAACGGGGATAACATATAACTGGTCGCCTTTTGGTGAATTTGCCAAAAAATCGTCGACAAATTGTAACAAGGCTTCGCGTTCGGCACGTGCCTGAGGATTGCGTTCCAACTCGAGTCTGTTCATTTCGTCGGTAGCACAACGCCATGTTTCATCCTGTGCATTTAGCCATGGAAGAAGTGTTGTAAGAAAAACGAATACTGCAAAAAGTGATTTCATAATCGTATAAATATTTGCAAAGTTAAATCAATATCGATGTCATTTTCAATTATTATAATTGAGCAGGTCTCTTTTCTATGAATCAACTGTTTTGATGCCTGCTATTTGTTCAGAATAATTTTTTGGGTAATTTCCATTGATGAGTTTTTCACCGTAAGAAAATACACACCCGATGCCACATCGCTTGCAGGATTCCATTGCAACTGCGATTCCGACGATATAGTGTTCCACAAACTACGACCCGAAATATCGGTGATTTCGTAATGTAATTCACCAAGTTTAGCATCAGAATAAATGGTAAATACATCAGCAGAAGGATTGGGGTACACCTGCAATACAGAAGACAAGAATACATCTTCGTTGCCTACACCCATATCAACATACAGGGTTACGGGCAGCGAGATGGTGTCGGCTACCGAATAAATCCGCAGCATGCATTCATATATACCCATTTCCATCCCATTGGTGTTGAAGCTTATTAATATAGTATCGATTTCACCAATAATTACCTGCCCAACAAGGGGGTCGATACTCATCCAATCGATGGGTGGTCCTAAATTAATCAGGCTAATCTCGTTGCCCACCATATGCGGCTCGGCACCATAAATATCGCCATGAAGCTGATATTCAATATCGATGTCTCCTTCGAAATTTTCGTCGATACTCGCCTCAACATTCATTGTGCCGGTACTGTTTCCATGAATAATACCCCAACCGTTGTCGTCTTCTCCAAACCAACTGATTATAACCCCATTTCCAATAGTTCCCGAACTCGCTAAACTGCCATTGGGAGAAACACAATCGGTGCTGGAAGTTACGGTAACACCAGTTGGAAAATCGAGATACACCTGTTTGATCCATTCATTATCGGGAGAATTATTATGTACTGTAAAAGTCCAGTTCACATCGCTACCCGGGGTAAATGCATTCTCGCTACACACAACAGTGCTGCCCGCGATACTTCTTGGCTGCGAAGGCAATACATTAAGCACCTCAAAATAATAGTTTAAAATGCCGCCACCATTATTCATCACATACAGGGTATCGATATCGATTTCGTTGCTGTTCATGTGTTTCACAATGCTATCGTGACTAAGCACCAACAACGGGGGCGCATCGTAAATAGAGGGGAACACTATATTATCGATCCAGGCACAGTCTTGAAACGAATTAACCGAACCATCCTTACGGTAGCGCCATCGAAACACATGAACACCTGCATTTACCGGATAGGTGAATTGCTCCCAATCTTGCTGTCCGTCCCAACGAGCAATTTCGTTACCATCAATGGTAAACAACAAATAGTCCCAATTATCGTTGACATCGTTTTCGCAACTCACCGCACGATAAAACGAAATGTTACCCGATGAAATCACTTCGAGAGCAATGCTTAAATCTGATACCTGATTGTGTGTGATAGGGCCCGATTTTACACTGAATTGACCATCGTAAACATTGTCATTGCTAATAAACCAATTCTGGTTACCACTTAGCTCCCACTCGAAACGACTAAAATCACCCGTTTCCCAATCTTCGATTATCTGCCCGATGGTAAGCTTAAGTATTAAAGTTTCTTCGTAGTTATGATCGCCGGTGATATGCATCTGAATAAAAGCCAAATAGCCAACCGGTGCCTCATCAGAGGCTGATATATTAAATATTGTTGGCGCATTGGAGCCCGGGGCTAAAGATTCAATCTGATAGGTGGTGCTGTTTAAGCTTATAAACGGATCGTTGGTACTAATAGTAAAATTCAAGTCGCCAACACCGGAGCCTCCCGAGTTTTCGATAAAAAAATGCACATCGGAGGTTTCACCTAAATCGAGGCGATGGTTATCGTTGTCGTCGACCCACTGATCGGTGTTTTGGAGCACAGCGGTATATATGGGAACACTTATTGGAATATCCCATGAACTTTGATCACAAACTGCTGTAATAATAAAGGGAATTATTTGCCCGTTGGTAAAATCGTATAATGTATTCAGGGTAAATGCCTCTGTTATTAAAAGTTCCTGCCCGGGCGACAGATTCAAATTACCCACCCCTATTTGTACCAAACTGACTTGATTGTTGGTTGTTGACAAAGCAATTGATAGATTTGTCATGGGTAAATCGGTAGCATTTCGCAAGCTTACGTTGAACCATGCATATTCGCCCCATTCGAGAGTATCGTTATTGTTGGTGTGCAGCTCGGCCGAAACAATCAATCCGTTGGTTGAAATGGGTATTGTTTTTCGGTCGATAAGCATATTGCTATCGTACACCTTAAAATTCAGGTTGTATGCCAGCAACTCTTGTGTTGGACTCCCTGTGAGCAAGCCTGCTGTAGTCAGATAAAACTCTTCGGGCATCACTCGTGGAGTCATGGTATATTTCAAGTTCTCGGGCAAATTGGGCGACGAACTAAACTGAAACAAGTTATAATTCATCTGATTACCCGACGAAATACCCGATATCCACACCTCATCGTAGGGAATATCAGAGCTACCATAAAACAATTCTATATTGCCATTGGCGTAGATTCTTATGGCAGTTTCAATAAAATTGGCTTTGTTCCAGCGAAAAGCCACATAATCGTCGGTTAATTTATAAAAAACCGATGCGTTAAGATCCATCATGCAAGCAGCAATACACGGACGATTCATAAAAGCACTCATCATTTCGTGTTGATAAGGCAGGCTAAACGATTCGCCGCTGAAATCGAGGTAACCATCGTTCGAAACATAAATTTTTGTGTATTCGTTGCCATAAAAGTTTACTGCAAAGGGGAGATTAATTGAAGAACCGCTAAATGATGTAGTGATATCGCCCGGCATTGAGGCAGTTGAACTAAGTAAATCGTAATCTACGTCAAATTCCCAGTAATATGGGGGCGTTCCTCCTGAGGCAGTCAGCTGATAACTGTAATCGTGATACACTTCGGCCATGGGCAATACCGATGATGTGATGTTCACCGAGCTATAATTGATATTTCGCACTATTGAAAGCTGTGTTTTTTCATTGTGAACAATGGGCACATTGGTTTGGGAACAAGGAGTTTCAACCAATCCGGAGGTGTAATCCATCAACGAAAACGAAATCACATTTCCATTTCCCCACACATCGGGATCCTCTTCCACTATTTCGAAAAAGAATTTTGCCAGATCTCCGGGGTTCAGGTAATTGAGAAAAGGAGTAACATCTAAACCAAATTCCAGATATTTCTGCTCTTCTTCGTTGCCGCCCTGCATACCCATATCGCCCCCCTGATAGTTGATAATGGGATATTCAATAATATAGGCAGGCTCGGTATCCAACACATTGGTCGACATGCCGGCGCGTATTTTTATTCGTTTACGATGCGTATAATAGATATTTATCTTATAAGTTAATTGAGGTTGGTAGTTTGCTTTGGCTTCGAGCACATTTACAGCATTGTTCCAAATACCGCCCTGCGAGGAAGCATCGGCCAATGTTTTATACATCATCCATGCGTAATATGGGGAAGAATACGTATTGGCCATTTTAAATGCCCCTATTTCCCAGTCGCGCACATCAACAACACCATCGCTGTTAATATCGATGTGGTTTGTATATTGACCATCGCCATTGTAATCCCACTTAATTTCATCGTTGTAGCCACATATATTCATGCCGTGGTTTGGAGATGAGCCCCAGGATACAATTACTCTTTCGCCTGAATGAGGTGTTCCGGCCGGCAAAGTATTCGATGGATTTTGATATTGTGAATAAAAAAATGCGACTCCTCCTGTTTCCGATCCGTCAAGGTGGTCATTAATCCAATGCTTCAGAGTTAGAATGCCTTCTTCGGTATTGGTTTTAATTACGTAAGCATTCTGAATACGATTTTGCATGGCATTGTAATAGCTGTCGTATCCCGACATCCAACGACTGCCTCCACCGCTGTCGTAGGTTCCACCATACACTGCTGTGGTTGGGCATCCAACCAGCCTGAGTACTTCGAGACTATGATAATAGCTCACACCATAATATCCCAAACCCCCGTTTTCCCAGTTCCATGTGAAGTGTGTGGGGAAATTGTTGGCAACATTACTACCATTTTGGTTTCGTAAACGGCATATTTCGTAACTAAAGCCAAGTGTAATTGCAGCTGCCTGACCACAACTTAATCCACCTTGAAGGAACAAGCCCGGATAATACATCAATGCAGAATTGTCAACCTCTACCGGTAACGATTTGTTCTGATATTGGGGTGGCAGCTTAAGCTCCGGCAGACCTGTCATTTGTTGCTGCTCGCTTACACTAAGTGGAATTAAATCGGGGTGAATACCCTGTGAATGCAGCAATGAAACTGTGAGAACAAATACAGTCGCCAAAAAAAATGCTTTTTTCATAAAAGACTATTGTTTGATGAAACGTTGGATGTAATTATTGTTGTTAACGTGCAGCGTCAGAAAATACACACCGGGCACCAGCTTATCGAGTTGTAGTTGAACATTTTGGTTGTTCAACACTGTATGTTTTACTTCAATGGTTCTTCCATAAATGTCGTAACAACAAAGTTTTTCTATATCTAATTCTGAAGAAACAATCAGCATTTCGGTAACCGGATTCGGATAGATTGAAAACGGTAAAGATTGAATATTGTCGATACCGGTTATCAACTGGTAATCGCGTGATACACTTCTGCCTTTGCCATCGCTAAGGCGTATTCGCACCGGATAGGGTTGTTCGTAAAAAATATTACCCGTGAGAATACCGCTTTGCGACAACTGAACTCCGGTTGGTACCGGAAAGCTTGTTATTTTGTACAATAATCCCGATGCCGGCATTTCATTTTTCGAAATAATAAACGCATCGTTGTTGTTCCCAAAAGAAACACCTGCAATACCTGTAGAATTTCGGTTAAAATACTGAGGACCATAATACATATCGACGCTGCCGTCGGCATATAGATTTATTCCAAAATTACAATCGGTCCAGGGCTCAAGATATTGTTGCGACACATTCCAGCGAATACTCACATAATTGCTGTACTGCTTAACCCATATTCCATCGCCATACTCCGGATTTACAACAAAACTAAAGCGCATGTGAGGTCCTATTACTCGTTCCATAGCAAAAAAGTCGTCGAGTAATGCACTGGCATAAGGCCAGGGGCGTTGATCGTTGCCCAGTATAATATATCCATCGCTGTTCACAAATATATTACTGTACAATTGACCATTCCATGGGAACAAAAAGGGCAATTCATAATCGACTATTCCATCGAAATATGTATCGGGGCTTATTTTTTCGTCGGTAAAATACTGATATTCATACGACTGTTTAGCCGTATCGAAGACAGCCTGCAATGCCCACTCGTAAGGTAGATTTCCTCCCGATCCCTCCATAAAAAAGGTAAAAGGAGAATTTGCACTAAATACCGGAAGTGCCTGGGTTTCGATAACCGGTTTATCGAAATTGATGCTTGCATTCAAGGGAACATAAAACAGTGAACTTGTAAATGGCACACTACCAGTCCACGAAATTTCGTCAGGGGGGCACACGTGATGCCGGTAAATGGTAAACTCTTCAATGGCCCCGTTATAGGAATTGTGAGGGTCGAGTTCGCGGGCTACAACAAAGAATCGTGCCGGTGTGCCTGGTTCAATATAATCGAGTAAGGGACTAAGGTCGTAACCCAATTCGATAGTTTTATCGGCCTCGGAGCTTCCCCCTTGCATGTACTTATTGCCTCCCTGGTAGTTGACCATCGAAAAGTCTAACTCGTGGTCGGGAGCAATTGCGTTTGGGTTTTGACTCACTCCAAAACTTATTTTCACTTTATCGCGACAATCGTGACTCATAACCAGTTTTGCAGTAATCACCGGAGTGTAATCGATGCTGGCATCAATCACCGCCATTTCGTTGTTTAATATTCCTCCTTCGGGAAAAGCATCGGCCATGCATTTATACATAATGTATAGAAAGCCGCCATTACCCTGCCAGTCGGGGCCAAAGCTTTCGGCCACTTTAAATCCCCCTTTTTCCCAATCGCGCACATCGATAATGCCGTCACCGTTCAAATCGATATTATTTGTATACTGACCGTCGCCGTTATAATCCCAGCAAATACCATCGTGATAACCAACTACAGTGCGTGAATGCAGCGGGTTATCGCCGCATTTGGTAATAGTATAGTAACCGGCTTCGGGAGTGCCCGACGGAAGAAAATTATCGCCCCCCCAAGCTATGTTTGTCATAAATGTGGCCAATCCTCCGGGTGTTTCACTGCGTCCATGATCGTAAACCCAGGCCTTTAGAGCCATCAGGCCTTCGTAAGTGGACACATCGATATAGTAATAATCGCGAATACGGTTTTGCATAAAACTATAATAATTGTCGTACCCACTAATCCATACCGATGAGTCGCGGGCAATATCGGCCGGTGATTCTGATATAAAGGGCATCCCCTGTGTTTTTGCCAAATTAAATGCAGCCGTAACATGACCTCCGTACCAGCCGTATCCGCCATGTGTCCAATTCCAGGGATAGTACACTGCAAACCACCTGTCGGGAGAGTTTGATGCCAGGTTTCGCAATCGGTTAAACTCGTAGGTAAACATATAGTAAGAAGCCGATACCTGATTACAAACATAGTGCTGCTGGGTGTACACGGGCGGGAAGAAAATCTCTTGGGAATTATCTACCACTGCGGGTAAGTTTTTCTCGTAATAGTCTTTTGCTTCAGGCTTCAAACAAATTTTTTTATTCACCACTTCGTAGCGGGGAGTGGTTTGCGAAAAACTGACGAAACCAACAATAAAAAGAACCGATGCTAATAGAAATATCTTCAACATTATCAATCATTCAATGCCTGCAATTTACGAAAAAACCGTTTATTAAATTAAATTTGCATACTATATTTTTTTATATTTTATGGATTTTGTTCTTGAATCGGAATACCGCCCCACGGGCGATCAACCTCAGGCTATTGCAGGGCTTACCGATGGAATACTCGATGGGCAAAAACATCAGGTATTGTTGGGAGTTACCGGCAGCGGGAAAACTTTTACCATCGCCAATCTTATTCAAAATATTCAAAAGCCCGTACTCGTACTTAGCCACAACAAAACATTAGCTGCACAGCTGTATTCCGAATTTAAAAGTTTCTTTCCGAACAACGCAGTTGAATATTTTGTGTCGTACTACGATTATTATCAACCCGAGGCTTATCTGCCAGTTAGCGACACCTACATTGAAAAAGACCTTGCCATTAACGATGAAATAGAAAAACTTAGGTTAAGTGCCACCAGTTCATTACTATCGGGGCGGCGCGATGTAATTGTGGTGTCGTCGGTTAGCTGCATTTATGGCATTGGAAACCCCGACGATTTCTATTCAAACACCATACGTCTTAATGTTGGTGATGTTATTAATCGCGACATATTCCTCCGTCAGCTTGTTGACAGCTTGTATTTTCGGTCGGAAATTGAGTTTTCGCGGGGTAGTTTCAGGGTGCGTGGCGACACAGTTGATGTTTTTCCGGCATACAGCGACAAGGCATTGAAAATAGAGTTTTTCGACGACACGGTAGAATCGGTTTTTATATTCGATCCGTTCAACGGACAAACTATCGAAAAAACGAATCAGGCAGTTATTTTTCCGGCCAATATATTTGTTACCACCAAAACGCGCATTCAGGAAGCAATTATTCAAATTCAGGACGACCTTATGCTTCAGGTTGAATATTTTAGAAGTATTGGAAAAGCTCTTGAGGCCAAGCGTCTATACGAAAGGGTAAACTACGACCTCGAAATGATTCGCGAATTGGGTCATTGCAGCGGCATCGAAAACTACTCGCGCTATTTCGACGGAAGAAAAACCGGAACACGACCATTTTGCCTCCTCGATTATTTTCCCGACGATTATGTGATGGTTATCGACGAAAGCCACGTTACTATTCCTCAGGTACGAGCTATGTACGGAGGCGACCGATCACGCAAAGAGAATCTGGTGGGCTACGGTTTTCGTCTGCCTGCGGCTCTCGATAACCGGCCCCTAAAATTTGACGAATTCGAAGCCTTGCAAAATCAGGTAATTTATGTAAGCGCAACTCCCCACGATTACGAACTGGCCAAAGCCGAGGGAGTGGTGGTAGAACAGCTCATAAGGCCTACCGGACTTCTCGACCCTGAAATCACGGTAAAACCCAGCCTGAATCAAATTGACGATTTAATGCATGAAATTCAGCTATGTGTGAAAAACGATGAAAGGGTACTGGTAACTACTCTCACAAAAAGAATGGCTGAAGAACTCACAAAATATCTCACAAAATATCAGGTGCGCACCCGATATATTCATTCGGATGTTGACACCCTCGAACGGGTAAACATACTTGACGAGCTACGGCGAGGCATGTTCGATGTGCTGGTGGGCGTTAACCTGCTTCGCGAAGGCCTCGACCTGCCCGAAGTATCGCTGGTTGCCATACTGGATGCTGACAAAGAAGGTTTTCTGCGAAACACCCGTTCGCTGACCCAAACGGCAGGCCGTGCAGCCCGACATGTGAACGGCAAGGTAATAATGTATGCCGACAAAACAACCGATTCAATGCAACGCACCATCGACGAGACCAACCGTAGACGCGAAAAACAAATTACCTACAATACCCTACACAATATTACGCCAAGCAGTATTACAAAGTCAACCGATTCGGCTCTCTCAGGCAAGGGCAAAGAGGGCAACCTGCACAACTACGAAGTATCGCCTAGTGAACTACCCGATCTGGCTGCAGACCCTGTAATTCGCTACATGGACAAAGAAGCCCTTGCCAAAGCCATGAAAAACACGCGCAAACAAATGGAAAACGCAGCTGCCAAGCTCAATTTCATCGAAGCCGCACGTTTGCGCGATGAACTCTATGCCCTGCAGCAGCTACTAAATTCCAAAAGCTCATAATACATAAATTTAAAGCATCTATGTACTCCCGGTTTTATCTATTTTTTTTATTACCCATGCAGGCATTAATAATACTCTGCCATTTCTCAATCGCTTGCAGTTCTCCCGATAGCTGTGTACTGTTTTCGGCATTATAAAACTCCAACAAAACCTCTTTCTTGCCTTTTTCAATGGGGACAAAACAGAGGTCGAGTTCTTCAACCACATTGTAATTGCCATTTTGATTAGAAACTGTTCTAGATATGTTCTTTATCTTACAAGCTTGCACGTCGGCAAGCTTAATGTGTTGCTCAAAAACAGTTTCTTTAAGCTTTTTGTTAAAAAAAACAATTCGTTTAGGCTCATCAATGCCAATCACAAAGTCGTCGCCAATTTCATAATTTGTGATTTCGCAATCGTGCTGCTGTGCAATTTTCTGTAAGGTTTTCAATGCTTTTCGTTCTCTCTTTTTTCTGTTCGTGCTCATTATAATAAATGGCGCTATACAAATGGCTAAAATAATAGCCCCAATAATGCTACTTGCCAAATCCATTTTTTCTTTGCTTTAAGTTTGTTCGATAATTAAACTACCTATAAATAGGCATTAAAAGCCATGATGACTTAACTCTAATAGTTTACAACAATAACTCAAACAAAAGAATCACCAAAAATAATGAAAGGGGAAAATGATATCGGTATTGCTTCTATCAATAGGGATACTCTTTGAGCATTTAATGTATTGAAAAAGTTTCGATTCAAATATTAGCTCATAAATAGTAGCAGATGTGTAAAAATCAACCCATTGAATTTTGAAAACCGGAACAGGAATGTTGCTAAAACTATAAACAGCAGTTATCGATTGAGTGGTATGATACGAAAAATTTGAAGAGACATCAGAAAAATACGCAGTATGTTTCTGTTCCGCATTAGCACGAGCATAGAGAGTACCGAACGACAAGCTAACATAACTTATTGCAAAACAATAAATTATCAGCAACATTGCTACGCTATAAACTCGTCCTCTGTTGTTCATAACGCAAAAATAATTGTTTTAATAATTGATGCACCACTTTTTTTATTAAATAATTCAATCGTAAATTCAACAAGCAAATGCGACAGATTTAAAGAAAACATCTTTAGGTGTCTCAAATCCTAGGTTCTTTCTTGGTCTTCTGTTAATTTTGTATTGTACATGTTTAATAAATTCGTCATCAATTCTCCTGCAGTTCCCTAAACTTTTCGAGACCTTGCTCCAGAAATTTTACAAATTCGTCGGTGTTTTTATCGTAGGCACGTGGCTGAGCCAGCACTACTCCATCGGGAGAAATCAGCACATAGTAAGGCTGCGAGTTTCTATCGAAGTTCACAATTTGAATATCGGCATTGGCTTCGCCCAGCGATTTTTTCACCTTACCGTCGTTTTTAGAAACGAACCATTCTTCTTCGGGCAGTTGAATTGTTTTATCGTCGACATACATGGCCAGAATAATATAGTTGTTGCGCAGGTGGTCGAGCACCCTGAGGTCGCTCCACACCGCAGTTTCCATTTCTCTACAGTTGACGCAACCATGCCCGGTGAAGTCGATAAAAATTGGTTTGTTTTGCAATTTTGCACATTCAAAAGCCTGATGCCAGTCGAAGTAGCCCTGTAAACCGAAGGGCAGATGCAACTTCTCTTTATATTTGGGTTCCATGCAACTTTCGTTGGTATCTTCTATACCCATTTTCTTAAGCATCATTTGGTTGTTATCGGCAATAATCTGGGGTATATCGAAATAGTGGGTGGTAATGGGCGGCAGATATCCCGATAAGGCTTTAAGCGGTGCTCCCCACATGCCCGGTATCATATACAGAACAAAAACAAAAGTCAGCATTGCGAGGCTAAGGCGACCGGTACTAATATATTTCACTTCATCATCGTGCTTAAAACGCAGTTTCCCGAGTAAATAAAATCCCATCAGCGCAAAGGTTACAATCCAAATTGCCAGATACACCTGTCGATCGAGCAAGCCCCAATGATAGGTCTGATCGGCCACACTCAGGAATTTGAAACCCAAGGCCACTTCGACAAAACCCAGCACTACCTTTACGGTGTTTAACCAGCCACCCGATTTGGGCATATTCTTCAGCCAGTTAGGAAACAATGCAAGCACCGAAAAAGGCAAAGCAAATGCAAGTGAGAAGCCAAGCATTCCAATGATAGGCTTTAGTATATCGCCACCGAACGACTCAACCAAAATACTCCCGACAATAGGACCTGTGCACGAAAACGACACCAGCACCAAAGTAAGAGCCATAAAAAAAGCGCCAAGCACTCCACCCCTATCGGCCTTTGAATCGGATTTATTTACCAACCACGAAGGCATCACAATTTCGAATGCGCCAAAGAACGAGGCAGCAAAAATCATAAAAATTAAAAAGAACAGCACATTGGGAATCCAGTGGGTACTCAACCAGTTTGCGATAGATGGACCAAAAATAATAGCAAGCACAGAACCGATTAGCGTGTAAATAAGTATTATACTAATGCCAAAAGCAAAGGCATTGAATCGTGCTTTAAGCTTATTGTCTTCCTTCATGAAAAAAGAAATCGTCATCGGTATCATTGGGAACACACAGGGTGTAAGTATGGCTAATAAACCTGCAACAAACGAAAGCAGGAAGAACCAAAAAAGATGTTCCTTTTTTTCGGCATTTTTATATTCGTTTTCGGCAACAATTTGTGGTGTAGGAGGTAAGTCGCCCGAAGGGGCTACTGCAGTTTCTATCTTTGAGGGGTCGGCACCGTTTATTCCGAAAGCCATATCGGCCTTTACAGGCACACACATACCATCGTCTTGACAGGCCTGACCGTCGAGATAGCCATATATTACAAACGGGGACTCATTTAATACTTTAATACGTTGCTTAAAAACAGCTTCCTTTTTAAAGTATTTGGTGTTTATTTCGAAAATATCATCGTACTCTTCATAGGTTTTCGAAATCTCTAAAACGCTGTCAACGATTTCGTAATTATCGGTGGCTTCAAACGAAAAACTCATGGGAATGGGACCACCGTTTGGAAAATATTGCGAGTATAAATGCCATGCATCGTCGATAGATGCATTCATAACCAAATCGACTTCGGTTTCGGAAATACTTTCAACCGAGAACCTCCATTTCACCGGTTCACTAATCTGAGCTATGGCCTGTTGCACTGTAAGGAGGCTTAACAGGGCAATAGCAAATATTTTCAGAAACTTCATAAAAAGGCAGATATGTTAGTAAATGATTTCTTCGTCGAATTCATTAAAAAAGTGGTACTCCTTATAGGTATATTCTTGCATGGGGAGAATAACCAATTTCTGTTTGTATTGTTTACGCCATTTACGCCGAATCGACCAAAAACCTTTATTGAGATAGGCTTCAACAAAGGGATGCGTTTTTATGGTAATGGTTGAAAAACTATATTTTTTAAGAATAAAGTTCAAGTTGTTTTCAATTTCGTCGACAAGCAGTAAACTAGCTTCAATTTTTCCGGTTCCCGAGCAGGTTGGGCAAGTTTCAGCCGTTTTAATATACATTTCGGGTCGCACACGTTGCCGAGTTATTTCCATGAGACAGAATTTGCTCAAGGGTAAAATGTGAAACTTAGCCCTGTCGTTGGCCATGCACTCTCTCATTTTTTCGACAAGCTTTTGTTTGTTCTGATTGTCGTGCATATCGATAAAATCGATAACAATAATTCCGCCCATATCGCGTAACCTCAATTGGCGCGCAATTTCTTCGGCCGCAGCAATATTTACTTCGGTAGCATTGTGCTCCTGATTTTGCTCGTTGTTATGGCGGTTGCCACTGTTCACATCAATCACATGAGCTGCCTCGGTGTGTTCAATAATAAGGTAAGATCCATTTTTAATAGCAACAGTTTTCCCGAACAGCGACTTTATTTGTTTCTCGATGCCGTAAAAGTCGAAAATTGGAGGTTTTTCGTTGTAGAGCTTAACTATTTTTTGCTTTTCGGGGGCAATTTCTGCGATAAAATTTTTTATTTCTTCGTAAGCAGTGGTATCATTTACCACTATCTGGTGAAAAGAAGCATTCAGAATATCACGCAGAATAACTGTTGTACGATCGTCTTCGCCTATAAGCAAAGCAGGAGGTTTCACTCCAACAATTTTATTTATAATGCTTTCCCAGCGCTGCACCAAACCACTTAGTTCCCTATCGAGAGTAGCTACCTTTTTTGTCTCGGCAATAGTACGCACAATAACACCGTAGTTTTTGGGTGAAATGCTTTGCACCAATTGCTTAAGTCGTTTCTTTTCTTCGTTCGACTTAATTTTTTGGCTCACCGATATGCGGTCAGAAAAAGGCATCAGTACCATATTGCGACCTGCAATAGATATTTCGGCACTTAAGCGCGGACCTTTCGACGAAATGGGTTCTTTGGCTATCTGCACCAGAATAAACTGGCCTGAGGTCAATACATCACCAATTTTACCGTTTTTATTAATTTCGGGCTCTGGTTCAAACGACGCCATGTGAATACGTCGCTGTTTTTTTTGCAGAGCCTGTTGTAAAAACTTATTGAAAGTAAGAAACTGTGGACCCAGGTCGAGGTAGTGCAAGAAAGCGTCTTTTTCGTAGCCAACATCAACAAATGCAGCATTTAATCCGGGCATAATACGTTTTACTTTACCCAAATAGATGTCGCCAACCGAAAACCGCGTATTATGTACCTCGCGATTCAGCTCTACAAGTTGCTTGTTTTCGAGAAGGGCAAAAGTAATTTCTGATGGTCTTACATCGATATATAGCTCGTTCTTGAGTGTATCATTTAGTTTTTCCACCTGATAAAAATTTCATGTAACAAATCAAACCTTTAGGGTTTGCCTAAAGGTTTGATGCAAAGACCTTAACTTAAAATCTTATTTTTTCTTTTTGTGACGATTCTTACGCAGGCGTTTTTTCCTTTTGTGGGTCGACATTTTATGTCGTTTACGTTTTTTTCCGCTAGGCATGGCTCAATATTTTAGTTGTTTTCCATAACTTGATTTACAAAAGTCTTCGAAGGCTTAAAAGCAGGTACTTTATGTGCCGGAATAGTAATGGTGGTATTTTTCGAAATATTTCTGGCAGTTTTCTCGGCTCTTTGCTTGATAATAAAACTTCCAAATCCTCTCAGATATACATTTTTCCCTTTTACCAGAGATTTCTTCAGGCTCTCCATAAATGCCTCAACGGTTTCTTGAACCATTTGCTTCTCAATTCCCGTGCTTTTCGAAATTTCGTTTACAATATCAGACTTTGTCATCGTTAAATATTATTTAAAATGTTTATTATTAGAACATTCCATTTAAGAGGTGCAAATATAAGCAGTTTTTTTTAATTGCAAAAGAAATACTTTGCATTGTTGTGAATTAATTCAATCGTTCGAAAATAGTCTTGCAGAATTACAAAATCGGTTTATAACCAACAGGTCTTAGTCTATTAAAAACATTTAGAATAGTGGTAGCAGAACAATAGGAATTCAATGCGCCTGCATGAATCAGATTCCTTTACCCTGAAAAATAATCTTCACGGTATAAATCATAATCTTGAAATCAACAAAAAGCGACATGTTTTCGATGTAGATAATATCATATTTAAGTCGCTCCACCATTTGGTTCACATTTTCAGCGTAACCATATTTAACCTGCCCCCATGATGTAATGCCGGGGCGCACATTAAGCAGATGCCGATAATGAGGTGCAATAAGCACAATCTGGTCGATAAAGAACTGACGTTCGGGACGTGGACCAACCAGCGACATGTCGCCTTTAAGCACATTAAAGAATTGAGGCAACTCGTCGAGGCGTGTTTTGCGCATAAACCGGCCAAAATTGGTTACTCTATTATCGCTCTTGTTGCTTAATTTAGGGCCATTGATTTCGGCGTCCTGCACCATCGATCTGAATTTATATATGGTAAATGGCTTCCCCTTGCGACCAATGCGCTCGTGACTGTAAAACACCGGCCCGGGCGACGATAGTTTTACTCCTATCGAAATAAACAGATACAAAGGAGATAATATAATTAGTGCAATACAACTAAAAAACACATCTATCAATCGCTTGGCATGTTGTTGCCACACCGGCATCAAGTTGTGATGAATCTGTACCAATGGCACCCCTAAAATGGCTGTCATCCGAACCTTACCGATGAGTATATCGTACATATCAGGCAAAACCTTTACCTCCACCTTTAGACCTACTAACTGGTTAATGATGTTTTTGATGGTACAGTGTTCTCGCGATTCAAGTGCTATCACCACCTCTTCAATTTTATGGTCGGCTATCACCTGTCGAATGTCTTTTACCGATCCCAAATGGGCTAAATGTTTTGTTAACAATAATTTTTCTTTATCATCAACATTCACAAAACCCACAAACTGAAACCCCGAAGAAACCTCTTGATTTTCGACTTCGTTAAACAAAGCCAAAGCCTTTCTATTCGATCCAACCATCAGCGTATTGAAACCCAACTTGCGGGTATGAATTCTATGATTGGTAATAGACGTAATGAACAAACGCGGCAAATAGGTAGTTACAAACTGCAAACCCAGATATGTGAGAAAAATACTGTAATAATGCTTGTAAGAAGCTACCCAGTCGTCGAGTAACACAGCAAAAAACAATATAACAACTCCTATGAGTGTGGTAAAAAATGTCTGCCCCAATTCGTGAAGTCTCGATTTTCGCAATGGATTTCGATAATATCCGCTAAGCAAATGCAGCAACAACCAGAAAAACGGTATAAGCATCATTCCAAGCAAAAACTGTTGACTGAGTTCTATGGGGATGTTATACCCAAATGTTTCGGGCTCGATATATTTTTTGCGAAACATATAGAGCAGATAATACGACAATGCCGCCGCGATAAAATCGAAGAACAAATATTTAATTCGTTGTATCGAGCGGTTCATATTAATACAATAGTTTTATATTATCGATAAAAACTTCGGTGATTTCGTTTTCTTGATCTGCTGATCGCGCACATGTAAAATACAACCGAAAATCGTAAGCAGAAGGGTTCGAATTAATAGTTTCGGTAAGGCTTACATAAATAGTTTTCCACCTATCGGTAGGATTCAGGGTGATAATGGGAATGCGAACCTCAACTTCGGCACCACCACTGTATTTGCGGGCAAACATTCCAAATGTAACGTAATCGGTAGTTTTAAAACACATTTCGAGATAAACCTGACGGTTATAAGGCAACTCGTACAATTCAGTAGTGCGGGCTTCGAACACACTGCGCACCGAGTCGAGAGCAAAATGCATCGAATTACCCTGATATGCCTGTTCATCACCCACAATAGTAATATTGGTGTCGCTTTGGTTGCTTACCTCAAAAGCAATTCCCAAATCTTCGAAATCTTCGATAAGGGCAAATGTTACATTCTCGTTGTAGCTAAAACGGGGTGTAATTTTGAGTATTTGTGCTTCAGTGAGAACCGTGTCGAGTTTATATTTTGTGAAATAAGGATACACTACCCGGCTGGCTGCAACACCGTTTTTCTTAATGCCGGCCTGAACCTCAATTGATTGGGCTCCGGCTGCCAATACCGGAACACTAAATGGCATTTCGAAAACACCAATCAATTCTTTGTCAACATATAACCATGCATCGGATATATAGTGCGCATTGCTACCTTGAGTGGCTGTATTGGTCTGCAATATGGCAGAATCGGCAGCGACATACGAAGGTATTTGCTCGGGCGGATTAATAATGTCGCACGAAATCATTAAAAATGGAAGTAAGACCAACAAAAAACCCGAGTATTGTAACTTCATCCCATCGTAGTTTTCAACTTAAACAATACAACGCCATTAAGGCTGAAATATTGCGGGCAAAAATATAATTATTTAATGATTTAAAAATCAATGTGAAACGATTTTAAGTTTTTCGGAAATATTTTGAATTACCGTAAAGGTTTTCATCATCGATTCAACATTTACCTCAGGGTTGGTGTTTTTTACAATTGCGCTGGCAAAAGCCTTCACACTATTATATGTATCGTTTTGGGTACCAATGGGAATAGGATCGCACAGCAGATCTCCTTTTCGGGTGGTAAATAAGCCCACATCCGACAAATTGCCTGCCTTCTTTGCCAAGAATGCTTGATGATTCTGCAAATCGGCAAACACATAAGCACTGTTTTGATAAAAGTGTATCTCGTTTTTACTTTCGGTGGCTATTCTTCCGGCATTAAACTGAGCCACACATTTATTATTGAACTCGATGCGAGCATTAATAACATCAGGTTGACTGCGGTCGATACTAACAGCAGTAGCCGAAACCGACTTTATTTCGGAGTTTACTAAGCTGAGTACCAAGTCGATATCGTGCAGTAGTACATCCATCAGCACCGATACTTGTGCATTGGTTTTAAAGGTTGTGAAGTGATTCGAAACAATTAGTCTCGGTGCTTTAATAAAGCCTTTTACGGCACCAAACACCATATTGTAGCGCTTGTCGAAACTAGGCTGCACTTTCACATCGGCTTCTTCAATCATATTCATCAGGTTATTAGCCTCCGTCCTGCTGAAAAAATGAGTAGGTTCAAAAAGAACATGCTTAGAACTGCGCACGAAAGTTTCGATATGCTGGGGCGACGACATGGGTGAAAGTGCTATTACAGCATCAACATCGCGCAACAACGAATCGGGTTCCTCATACAGCTTCTTTTCGAACATAGCTTCTGTGTGGGGTAAGAGCCGGGTATCGGGGTCGAAAAAACCAACGAGTCGCAGTTCGCCCACCCCCTTAATGCTATCGAGGTAGTTTCGGCACATCACCTCGCTTCCGACAATACCGGTTCGAATCATTGCGGATATTTTTTGTAAAAATAAAACCTATTGGGTCAGCGATATGAGTATTTGAGGGGAATATATTAACCTGACAATGTTAATAGCTTATGGAACAACATGTTTGCTATGTTTATTTCAAGAATAAATCAATAGCCATGTTCAATATTGAATTTCTACAGATGAATAGTCTGTAACCTATCGGGGCCAACCGAAAGCAAGCTAATTTTTACACCGGTTTTTTCTTCGATAAAGCCAATATAATTGCGTAATGCCTGCGGGATGTCTTTATCTGATTTTATCGATGAAATATCGGTTTTCCAGCCCGGTAACTCAGCGTAAACCGGTTCAACCGGCATCAGCGTGTCGAATGGCAAACCCTTCAGTTCTTTTCCACCCACTTTATAGGCAGTACATATTTTAATTGTATCGAACTCGTCGAGCACATCGGCTTTCATCATAAATAATTCGCTGACACCATTTAACATAATGGCATATTTCAACGCAACAATGTCGAGCCAACCACAACGTCTGGCCCTGCCGGTTGTAGATCCGAATTCGCGTCCGCGGGCACGCATCAACTCTCCGTCGGCATCGTACAGTTCAGTGGGGAAAGGCCCGCTACCCACCCGCGTACAATATGCCTTAAACACTCCAAACACATTGTTCAGCTTGCCCGGCGAAATACCTAAACCTGTGCAAACTCCGGCGCAAGAGGTATTCGATGAGGTGACAAACGGATAGGAACCAAAATCTATATCGAGTAGCGTTCCCTGAGCTCCTTCGGCAAGAACGGTTTTTCCCGAATCGAGGATGTCGTTCACAAAGTATTCGCTGTCGATAAACTTCATGCCCTTGAGAAAAGCAATGGCCTCGAGCCATTCTTTTTCGGCTGATTCCGACAATAGATCTGCATTCATTTGGGTAAGAATAGCCAAATGATGATTTCGAAGGTTTTCGTATTTTTCGATAAAATCGGGCAACTCAATATCTCCGATACGCAGGCCGAGCCTTGCCGTTTTGTCGGTATATGCAGGTCCGATTCCCTTAAGCGTGCTCCCAATTTTCTGACTGCCTTTCATTTTTTCGTTGGCTGCGTCAAGCAGTCGATGTGTGGGTAAAATAAGATGTGCTTTACGGCTGACAAATAGATTTGCTGTAACATTGGCTCCCAGCTTTGCAGTAGATTCTATTTCGCGACACAAACTTTGGGGGTCGATAACCACACCGTTGCCAATAATATTGATGATATCAGAATGAAAAATACCCGACGGGATGGTATGCAACACATGTTTAATACCATTAAACTCAAGAGTATGCCCTGCATTTGGCCCACCCTGAAACCGAGCCACTGCGTGATAGTTGCGTGAAAGAACATCCACAATTTTCCCCTTTCCTTCGTCGCCCCATTGTAATCCTAACAAAACATCTGCTTTCATGTAACTGGTTTATTATTGGCTTTTGTATAATTTTGAAATAAAAAACAAAGATAAAACTAATTGATAAGGCTTTGCCACGCTGTTAATAAGAACTGAAAAATCAATCGGTTTTTGGTTTCATTTTACCAATGCATTCGGAACAGGTTCCGTAAATATACATGGAGTGATGCGATACCTTGAACTGAAAACTTTCTGCTATCGACAAGCGAATGTCGGAAACTCTAGCATCGCTAAACTCCTGAACCTTACCGCATATTACACAAATAATATGATCGTGCTGAGTATTAACCAATGCCTTCTCGTAATGCTTTACATTACCGCCAAACTGATGCTTCTTTATTATCTTGGCAGCCAACAGCACTTCAATCGTATTGTATAAGGTAGCCCTGCTGATACTTATGTTTTTGTTACGCATTGTAATGTACAACTTCTCTATTTCGAAATGACCATCGTAGTTGTAAATTTCTTCGAGTATGGCAAAGCGCTCGGGGGTTTTGCGTAACCCGTTTTTCTCGAGGTAATCGGAAAGGATTTGCCGTACTGTGTTTATAAGTTCTTTATTCACGTGAAAAAAATTAAGTTTTTATTTAGAACTATTTCTATCTGAGTATTATTCGAATACCAACAATGTAGACTAATTTAAAATAAAACTCAAAAATAATGAAATTATCAAAGAAATTGCATAATCTGCCGATAAACATGAAGAGAAAACGGCCATATATTGTTTGGGGCAGCGTGCAGTCCTAATCCTGCAATTCGTTATAGTATGTTTGTAGTATTCACTTACATTTACTATAAAAACTCTGGTGTGATAAACATTGGGTGTTTAAAAAAATCATATCTTGCTATTTTTTAAGATTCATTATAATGAAAAGAATAAATTTGTTTTTTGTATTGGTATTATTTGCTGGCAGTTCGCTGTTTTCGCAAGAATATAAAGGCTCAGATGCTTCAAATAAAATAGCCGGCACATCGATGTTGCGCTATACGGGTATAACAGAAATTCCTGAGTTTATTCGCTTTGAGCAAAACCATGTAATGCCCGAGACAAAAGCCCAGGTTTTTTTACAGTCGATGTTTAAGACCGAAGGCTTAGCATTAACAATTTACGACAGTTTTTCTGACAAATTGGGTATGCAACATTATAGGATGAGGCAAATTTTAAACGATATTCCAATTGAATACACTCAATATTTAATGCACCTTAGCAATGGCAATGTAGTGTCGATGAACGGAGTACTGTTGTCGGATGCTAAAATTAGCGGTTCTTTTACAATTTCGCCCGAAGATGCCGTATCCAAAGCTATAGATTATACTGGAGCCGAAGAATATATCTTCGATTTGGAGCCTGCTCGGCAAATTCCGGGCTTAGCCGATTATCGTTACCCCACTGCTGAGATGGTCTATTTTCCTGCAGGAGCATCGTTTAAAACCAATGAAATTACGCCAGCCTATAAGATTGATGTATATGCATGGAAACCATATAGCAGACATTGGGTGTATGTTGATGCCAGCAATGGAAAAATACTTCACACCGAAACCCGACTTCATGCTACCGATGTTCCGGGAACAGCCGTAACAGCCTATAGCGGCACACAAACTATTACGACAGACAACACAGGCGCACAGTACCGACTGAGAGAAACAGGCAGAGGCAATGGCATAAATACCTACAACTGCCAGATGACAAACAATTACAATACAGCTGTCGACTTTACCGATGCCGACAACTATTGGAACAATGTGAACGAACAACTCGATCAGTATGCCACCGATGCACATTTTGCCACCGAAAAAACCTACGATTACTATTACCTGATTCACGGCAGAAACAGTATCGACAACAATGGCTTTCAACTGAACAGCTACATACACTTCAATCTGGTGGAGCAAGGTTATTCGAACAATGTAAACGCATTTTGGAATGGCCAATGCATGACATATGGCGATGGCGATGCAACCCGCTCGCCGCTTACCACGGTTGATATTTGCGCCCATGAAATTACTCATGGACTAACATCTTATACGGCATCGCTTAATTATCAGGACGAATCGGGAGCGTTGAACGAAGCTTTCAGCGATATTTTTGGAACAACGGTTGAGTTTTACGCTGTTCCGGCCTACGCCGACTGGACCATTGGAGAGGATATCGGATACGCATTCAGGTCGATGTCGAACCCCAAATCGAGGAACCTACCCGACACCTATCAGGGTGTAAACTGGAACTTTTCATCAAGCGACAATGGAGGTGTACATACCAACTGTGGACCTCTATGTTACTGGTTCTATCTAATCTCGGAAGGAGGAAGTGGTGAAAATGATTTAGGAAACGACTATTCTGTTTCGCCCATTGGCATTGATGCTGCAGCCGACATAGCATTCAGAATGCTAACAGTTTATTTGACCAATACTTCCAATTATATGGATGCCCGTTTCTACGGAATACAAGCGACTATCGATTTTTTCGGAGCCTGTTCTCCCGAAGTGGAACAAGTAACCAGAGCATTCTATGCCATTGGCGTTGGAGGGCAGTATGTTCCCGAAGTGGTTGCTGACTTTGTGTCGGATTATAACGAAAACTGCGATGCTCCATTCACAGTGAAATTTTACAATTACAGTATCAATGGGAGTAGTTTTATTTGGGATTTTGGTGATGGTGGCAGCAGTACAGCCGTAAACCCCCAGCATACCTTTACCGGCCAGGGAGAATTTACAGTTTCGCTGTTTGCCGATGGCGGAACCTGCGGTACCGATACCGAAACCAAAACCGCCTATGTAGTAATAGACCCCGACCTACCCTGCTTCTCGATGATGCCTACATCGGGAAACCAAATCAGTACACATTGCGAAGGAACACTTTTCGATTCGGGAGGGCCAGCAAATCCGTACCAGGACAACACCTATTCCAGTTTTACTATTAGTCCGGCAGGTGCCAGCCAAATTATGCTCGACATTGTACAATTCGACATTGAGCCAGGATCGGGCAACAGTTGCGACTACGATTACATTGCGTTTTACGATGGGGCCAACACCTCGGCTCCTCTTATAAACGGCAGCTTTTACTGTAATACCACCGGTAACCCGGGCAGTATTATTTCGAGCGGTGGTTCTATAACTATAGTTTTTAGTTCCGATGTAGCTCTGGCTATGCAGGGTTTCGAAATTCAATGGTCTTGTTTACAAAATAATGGCAGTCCATATGCCGACTTCACCGCCGACAACAGGTATTCGTGCAATGGCAGGGTGCAATTCGAAAACCTATCGCTGAATGGTGCCGAAGAATACTTATGGGACTTTGGCGATGGAAGTAGCTCAACCGAAGAAAACCCATTGCACCTTTACAATCAAAGCGGGGTGTTCGATGTAAGCCTTACGGCCATAAATGAGTATGGCGATGCAGTAAAACAAAAGAACAATTACATTACCGTTGTTCTCGACAATGCACCCGATATCGAAAACACTACTGTATGCCGCGATTCGCTGTTTACCCTTTCGGCAGGAAACCAAACCAACCTTAACTGGTATACCGATCAAACCTGCATCAATCTTGTTCACACCGGCAACACCTGGTCGCATGATCCGCTACAAGCCGACACACAATATTGGCTTAGAGGTTTCAACCCGGGAGAAACGCTGTATGTTGGCGAAACTCAAAGTAACATTGGAGGTGGCCCATTTGGGAATGTTTCATACATACATTATCTGGTGTTCGATGCCATTCAGCCATTTACCCTTGTTTCGGTTGAAGTAAATGCCTCGGGTGCCGGAACACGGCAAATAGCCTTGCGCGATGCTTCTTCAAACAATATCGATGTTAAGTCGGTATACTGCCCCAACGGAATAAGTCGTATTAATCTCGGATTCAATGTACCTGTGGGCAACAACATGCAGTTGGTTGGGCTCAATGCACCAAACCTTTTCAGAACCAACGAAGCGCAATATTTGAGCTATCCATACATAATAAATGGAATTTGCAGCATTCATCGCAGCAGTGCCAATCAAAATCCAACAGGATACTACTATTATTTTTACGACTGGGAAATTGAGACTCAAACCTGCGAAAGCTCATCAGCTGAAATGCTGATATCGGTTATTACCTGTTCGACCAACATCGACAATCATGCCTTGCAGTCGCTTCGAATTCATCCCGTTCCAACACGTGACGAATTGTTTATAAGCGGCCTTGAAACCGGTATTGGCATACCGATACGCATTACTGATATTAATGGAAAAACAATGCTCACAGGCTATGCAGTGGAAAACGAGGCTATTTCGGTAGACATGCTTCCGGCTGGAATATATTTCGTAGAAATTAGAACCGAAGGTATGCCTGTATATCGTAAATTTATTAAACTGTAGAGGCAAAATACTTGATGTTTCCATCGAATCTTCATACACATACCCACTTTAGCGACGGCACTCATGCCCCCGAAAAATATATTATAAAGGCTGCAGAAGCTGGTCTGAAAGCTTACGGTTTTTCTGATCATGCACCTCTTGAATTTGGAAACTTCAACTGGTGTATGAAAGCAGATTATGTTGATGCATACCTTACTGAAATTAGAAGACTGGCAGAAAAATACACCTCAACAATCGAAATAGCAACAGGGTTTGAGGTCGATTATATCCCTGATATCGTTTACCCTGAAAAATTCTCTCACCTCTACCCCGATTTCATTATCGGATCGGTACACTTTCTCAAAATGAGGGGCAGCAATAAAATCATGGAGATTGACGGTGGTTTCGAAAAATTCAGCAAAGGATATCACCAACTTTTTAAGGGCGATGCCCGTGCTTTGGTAGAATGCTACTTCGATACCATAATCGAATTGGCTCAAAACCATCAGTTCGACATACTTGGCCATTGCGATAAAATTAAATTGTTTTTATCGCAAATCATACCAAACTTAACAGCAACCGATTGGTATGCATTGGCCGAAGAGAAAGCAGCTATTGCCATTGCTGAATCAGAAAAAATTATTGAAATAAATACCCGACCGCTATATAAAAAACACTTCAACGAACCCTACCCTTCTTACAGAATGATTCGCCGCATTGCCGAAGCCGGAGGGAAACTGACACTATCGGCCGACACACACGACCCTGATGGTGTAAGCGCTTATTTTGGAGAAACATTAACACAGCTAAAATATATAGGCGTAAAAAACCTGTACTACTACCAAAACAAATCCTGGCACGAAACAAGTATTATTCAATTCTGATTTTTTTGTTGTTTTCGGTGAACAATTTTCATTTTCAATCATTATATAAGTGTGTCGATAAAGAACAAAGTTGAAAAACTACATAAACATTACTTATTAATTTAAAAAAGAACAAAAATGGAAGAAACTAAAGTAAATGCTATGCCGCGTATCGGGGAACCGGCCCCTGAGTTTAAAGCAGTAACCACGCAAGGAGAAATTAACTTTCCGTCTGATTACAAGGGAAGTTGGGTAATTCTTTTTAGCCATCCTGCTGATTTCACACCCGTATGTACCTCTGAGTTCATGACTTTTGCCACCATGGAAAAACAATTCAACGAAGCCAATTGCAAACTGGTTGGTTTATCGGTAGATGGCCTGTACAGCCACATTGCATGGTTGCGTACCATTAAAGAAAAAATTGAATACAAAGGTATGAAGAACGTTGAGGTAACTTTTCCTCTTATCGAAGACATCACTATGGAAGTTGCTACAAAGTACGGAATGATGATGCCGGGTGAAAGCAACACCAAAGCAGTAAGAGCCGTGTTTGTTATCGATCCGAAAGGGATTGTTCGCACTGTGCTGTATTACCCGCTAAGCCTTGGCCGAAATTTCGATGAATTGTATAGAATTGTAATTGCCTTGCAGGCTGCCGATGAATTTGGTGTAGCGACTCCCGCCGACTGGCGCCCGGGCGACGATGTGATTATTTCGCCTGCAGGTTCTTGCGGGATGGCCAAAGATCGCATGGAAGACAAAGATCTCGATTGCAAAGACTGGTTCTTCTGCACAAAAAAACTCGACAAAGAAAAAGTACTCAAAGCCATTCTGAAAAAATAACTGCACTAAGTACTTTATTAAAAAAGCCCGCCATGTATGTTTGACGGGCTTTTATTATTATTATTGAGATTGCTTTATAAGTCGAATGATACTCTTTTGGCCTGAGAAGGACAAATGCAGGCAATACATTCCATCGTTCCAGCCCGATGTATTCACCGAAACAGCGCCCGATACCTGGCGGAACTGAACTTTATCAACAACTCTTCCGCTTGCATCATATACTATTAGTGTAACATCACCCAACAGTTTATCAGAAACCAAATTCACCACATCGGCAACCGGATTGGGATAGGTATTAATTTGTATCGAATTTGAGAAAAACAAAGACCCAAGAAACGAAGATGCGTTAATATACATCACATCGCCAAAACTAATATACGCTTTTTGTCCGTTAAGAAACAACACATGCAGAAATACCGAATACCATCCATCGGCAATGTTGGCTGCATCCATCGGATAACAAACAGTAATGGTTTCGGTATAGTTACTGTTTTGGTAAACCAAAGCCCATACAACACAAACTTCGGTGTTGGTTACCCAGTAATCGACTACCTGAGCTGTATTGAACATTGAATCGACCGGCCAAGTGATAGTAGTTTCCCATGGATTGGCTTCGTTTATAATGCTATCGGAGGGAATGGTATTGGCCGAAGTTACATATACACACGAACTTGCAGCATTACCCTCTACATCTACTACCGTTAAACACAGGGTTTGGCCTTCGCAAACATTTTGTATGCTTATATTGTTTTGTCCATTATTCCATGCATAACAATACGGAGGGGTTCCTCCCCATACATCAGCAGAAACCACTGCCGAACAGTCGTCGGGTGAAACAAAATAATAATTTAGACTTACATATAAATTGTTGTAGTATATGGTATCGCCGGGATTGTTGCCATTGCCCAATTCTACCTGAAAACAAGCTTCAGCCTCATGGCCCTCATCGTCGGTAGCAGTAACACAATACACTCCGGCACACAACCCGCTAACGGAACTACCCGTTTCACCTGTATTCCATACATAGCTAAATGGAGGAGTGCCGCCCATAGCAATAACATTGAGTCCGGCAGTGCAATCGGACGAAGTATAATAATCGCCGAGAATATACACCGAGAATAGCTGCGTGCTGTCACCGGTGTTAGCTTGTATTTCGATAAGCAAACTGGAAGTAGCAGAACACGAATTTGCACCGGTTGCAGTTACTGTAACAACATAAGAACCATAGTTCTGAAATGTGTAACTCAGGCTTTGCCCTTGCATTACCGAGTTTTCGATTATCCAGGTGTAATCGGCAGAAACGGGTACTATAATAGTGTCGTTGTTGCCGGTTTCGATGCTGTAGAGTTGTGCATTAAGTGCTATGATATTCCCCTGCATAGTATACTGGGCATCGACGTAACAATTCTGTGAATGAACCACAGAAAACACTGCAAGCAACACACAACAAGTCAAAAACAATTTAATGTTTTTCATTTGCTTATATATTTAGTTATTAATAATCGTTAAAGCAAAAGGCATCAATCGGCCATAACCCATAATGCGGCATTGTCGGTTCTTTCTCTTAACGCTGTTAACGCAGCGTAGGCATCTTCTTTTCGTGCAAACGATTGCACACTCACACGGTGCCATGCATCGTTGCTTGGCAATATAACTGCTTCGAAACCCATATCACGAAGTCTCTGCACCAATGCATCAGCATTTTCACGATTCGAAAAACTACCTGCAATTACATGAACACTACCATGAATTGCGACAACTGCGTCATCGGATGTTTCAACAGTTTCTTGGTTGGGTTGTTCCGGTACAATTTCGGTATTATCGGGGGTAGTTTCGTTGCCGGCATTATTGGGAACAACTGTTGGTAAGGTTATTTTTTGAGGAATGTGCACCGGATTCATTTCACTATGGTGCTGAATACCTTTCATGAAATTATTGTTGGATATGAACAAAACCAACAATACAATAGCCGCCGCGGTGGTAGTTATGGCAACAGCCCAACCCGGTTTACGATGCTTTACACTATATGCAACTGCACCCACCTCTTTTGCCGATTGTTCAATAACTTCCTGTGGTTTCACCGATTTCAGTAATGGGAAATGAAATTCAGCCAAACCATACGCATCGCGCAGGAAATTCTGTTGTAAATCGGGATGAAACTCAAGCACAGCATTACTTATAGTAAAATAACCAATACCTTGAACAGATACATTGTTTGCAATATCGAGTTGTTGACGAATATGGCTAATATATTTGTTTATTTTTTCGCTAGCTTCAGCATAGCCGATGTTCTCGGTACGTGCTACATAGTTCGCCAATAGTCCGTCGTTGGTATTCAGGTTCTGATTAAAAGCCACAACGCGGGAAGGAGGTGAAAGTTTCTGATTCCGAAAATCGACTATAGCCTCGCGATAGTTCAGCACAAAGCCTCCAAAACCCGGCAATATTACACAGTCGTGTTCAAACAGCAAATCAACAACATAATTATCCATGGTAGCGCCTCAATTATTTCCTAATGCAAATGTAATTCATTTTCGAGAGAAAAGAGCCGGTTTTACGAAAAAAGTGCCAATCATATTAAAATAATTAGCGTATTTTAGCCTCAAATTTTTACAATTATGAAAGAAATCCCTATGGTAGACCTCAAGGGTCAGTATATGAAAATAAAAGGTGAGATTGATGCCGGCATAAGCGAAGTTATCGAAAATACATCGTTTATTGGAGGCCCTGCTGTAAAGCAATTTCAACAGGAGCTTGCATCGTATCTTGGGGTGAAGCATGTGATTGGCTGTGCCAACGGCACCGATGCTTTACAGATTGCCATGATGGCTTTGGGCTTGAAACCGGGCGACGAAGTCATCACCACCAACTTCACATTTATTGCTACCGTAGAAGTAATTGCATTGCTACGGCTTACCCCTGTGTTGGTTGACGTTGAACCGAATTATTTCAATATCGACATCGATAAACTGCGTAAAGCAATTACCCCACAGACCAAAGCCATTGTTCCCGTGCATTTGTTTGGTCAATGTGCCAACATGGAAGAAATAATGAAAATTGCATTGGAGCATAATCTGTTTGTTATTGAAGACACTGCCCAGGCTTTGGGTTCCGACTACTATTTTTCGAATGGTACCTGTGCAAAAGCCGGCACAATTGGTCAAATTGGCACTACCTCATTTTTTCCATCTAAAAATCTGGGATGCTATGGCGATGGCGGAGCCCTGATGACCAATGACGATGATCTGGCCTACCTCATGCAAAGCATTGTGAATCATGGTATGCGTGTGCGTTACTACCATGAGCGCATTGGGGTCAACTCTCGCCTCGACAGCATTCAAGCAGCTGTGCTGAGGGCAAAACTACCGCATCTTGACCAATACATCGAAGCCCGTAATATGGCTGCCGACTTCTACTCGGCAGCTTTTGCAGGCAACGAAAATATTATTCCCCCTGCGCGTAATTCTTACTCGAAACACACATTTCATCAATACACTTTAAAACTGCGCAATATCGACCGCAATGCATTGCAAAACCATTTAAAAGAAAAGGGAATTGCCAGTGCTGTGTATTATCCTGTTCCACTCCATTTGCAGGATGCTTTTAGAGGATATAGTTGCTATGCCGACGATTACCCGGTTACCGAATATTTGTGCAAATCGGTGTTGTCGCTGCCTATTCACACCGAAATGCAACGAGAAACACTGCAATATATTAGCGATAGTGTTCTCGAATTTGCATATCGCCGTAAAGGCGGTGGAGGTTGCGGTTGTTGCTGCTCTTAAAGCCCTGCGCAAACTAACCGGTACTGCTGAAGAGACAATAGCAATGAAGTGTCTGGTTTCGAAATGATTCAATGCTGTAATAGATTTTCTATTGCATACTTTGTCTGAGATTTTCAGAATATATAGCCCAATCGCATACCCAGCGACACGTGCATAAAACTACTGATACCCGGATATTTATCACCTGCAAACCATTCTTCCCACATATCCGACTCGACGGTTTCGCCATTTACCAAATCGGAATAGATAATATTGCGTCGCGCTTTGCCAATTCCTGCAAATAAATCGATAGAAAAATGCTTTTCGATGATAAACTTCAATCCGGTTTTCAGATGAAATCCATATTTATATTTGGTAAGTTTTGCCTCATCATAAAAAGTTACATAAGCAGGAATATCAGCATAAAAATAACCATCGCGTTTGCTTTCGGTTAAGTGAATGTAGAACGATTCTACCGAAATATATGCATCGACCACAGGAACATTTTCGGTAAAATAGTACTTGAGTTCGGGACGAATTTCGATAAGCTTATAATCGCGACTTTCGCGAATCAAACCCAGATTTTTCCCAAAGCCCATATCGGCAGTAACCGAAAAGTTTCTATGAATCCGATATTCTGCTCCAATTCTTATCCGAGGATTATAATCGATAACAGACATTGGAGCCCAATGCAGGGCGAATCTTGATGATTGCGCATTTGCTGCGAAACAATTAAAAATGAACAACAGGTAAAAAAACGCTGAATTAATGAAAACTTTTGCCATGATAAAACCGCATTAAAACGGATAACCAATCCCGAAATTAAAGGTTAAATCTCTTATTTCAAAATCCTTAAACGTTCCCAACCATCGTTCGCCCAATGGATAATGAGGATCGTATAGGGGAACCCCGAAATCGAAACGAATTATGAAAAATGAAAAGTCGAAGCGAGCTCCAAAACCTGTGCCCAAAGCAATTTCTTTATAAAACCTATTCCATTCGAACAAAGCTCCTTCGCGGTCGTCGTTTTTGTCGATAGCCCAAATGTTACCGGCATCAATAAACACAGCGCCTTTTAGAAATGAAACGATGTCGAAACGGTATTCGGCATTGAACATCAACTTCATATCGGCAATCTGATTGAAAGTAGATGTACTGTTGTGTGAACCGGGGCCAAGAGTACGCACCTGCCAGGCTCTTATGTCGTTGGCACCTCCGATAAAATACTTTTTAATAAACGGTAAACCACTGTTACGGCTATTACCATAAGGCAGGCCTATACCAAAATAGGCACGATATACCATACTATTGCTTTTGCTGAACACCTGATAATACCGTAAATCGAGGTCGGTTTTTAAAAATTGTGAAAAGTCGGTTCCAAACAACTGATACGAGCCATTAACCGGTGTTTGGTTTGTCAATTCATAAATACCCTCTATTAAATTTCCTGCTGTTTCAACATTCCACCATACATATGAAAAGTTCTTAACCTTATTAATGTTTTGGTTGGTAAACAACAGGTCGTAGCTAATTACCGAAATAAACTGATTTTGATAGCTATAGCGAATAAAGTAATTTTCGATTTGACGCATGAAGTCGGGATTAAAATCCCAGATTCGTACCTGATACAACTCTATTGGGTTTAAAAAGTGTGTAACATAATTGTTCTGCCCACTTTTCCAATAATACCCAAAACTAGCATTCGATAGAAGCCGGGTATAGTCGGGGCGTTGCTGATAACTGGTAGATACTGAAAGCTGGGTTTTTGGCCCTTTGTTTTTGATAAACTCGTCGTTGCGATAAAACGGCAACAGCAATTTTGGCAAATCGAGTCGCACTTCACCCGATGTTTCGAAAGTGTTTAACAACCTTCGGTCGAGGTCTTCAACCTGAGCGAGGGTTTGCAGTGAAAGAGCCGCCTTTACCGAAAACGATTCTGCACCGCGAAATATGTTACGATTATTGTAAGTTACAATGCCACCTGCGCCCAAATTACCCGATGAGTTTGTACCCTCGAGTTCAACACTATACGATTGTTTAACTAAAGGCGTAAGATAAATGTAGGCATTCAGCACCAACGAATCGATAGGGTCGGGAACCATGTCGATATTTATCAGTTTAAACTGCTTTAAATTTGACAGGTGACGGTGAGTTTGCTCAACATTTGATAGTTTGTATTCATCGCCTTTCTTCAGAAACATCGACTGTATAAGAGTAACCGGCTTAATGGTATGATGATTAAGATAATAGAACCAATAGTTTTCTATTTCTTCTTTAGTGAGTGTATTCAAATATTCTTCGCGCTCGAGAAGAAATCTCTTTTGGTCGTAGTCGGTAAAAACAAATACATTTCCGATACTGTATGTATCAAAATTTTCGGCTGCTAACTGATTGTGGCTGTCGAAACTCTTCCTGAAAGCCAGGGTAAAATCGGCACTATATGGAGTCGCATTGGTATCGGCATAAAAATGAATATTATTTATCGAGAAACTGTAGTACCCATGATTTTTCATCAGTCGCACTAGGCGTGACTGCTCGGCTTCTATTATATCGAGATCGAGGTTCATGCCAGTACTAAAAAAACCATTTGCCGTATCAGCCAACACAATAGCCAGGGCTCTTTCATCGGGAATGTCGTAATTTATTTTTTTTACAACATGGGGTTTCCCTGTAGTAATATCAAAATACACTTTGGCCTTACGGCGTTTTAGTTTTACTGTATCTTCAACAATGGCATGATAATATCCTTTATAATTCAGATAATACTCAATAGTTTTCGTTGTACGCTTCTGCAACGATTCGTCGTAAACAACCGGAGGCTCGCCAACTACATTGGCAATTTTATTTTTCCATTTTCGTTCTTTTCCACTTTTTGCGATATTATATGCCAACAGATGAAATTTAAACAGCGACAAGGTCTTACGATTCGGTTTTTGCTTCAGGGTTGAGGCCAAGTCGTCGGAGTCGATACTCTTGTTGTCGCACTTCATTGTAACATTTGCGAGCAAGTGTTCATCGGCAGGAACATGCTTTGCCGGATGGCACGAATACAATAGAATGAACACAGCGCACAATATCGCAACTTTTGCAACATATTTCGATATACATGTTTTCAATGTCAGCAATTATATGGTAGCAAATATAATGAGTTTTCGATAAATTATCTGAATGAATTTTTAAACCTATCGGTAAAGAGAGAAATTTTGTTTTCTTAATCATGAAATTACGGGTCAAGCATGTTAAGATTTAATGCGGCACAATTAAGATTGGTACAACAAAAGAGGTTGTCTCCTAAGGAAACAACCTCTTGATGACAAACATTAAAATATATTACAATGCTCCTTCGTCGTAAGCTTTTTCGCCGTGTAACGATTCGTCGAGGCCAATAATCTCCTGTTGCTCGGTAACCTTAACCTTTGTTATGAGGTTAATTACCGTGAGCATGAGGTAGGTAAATACAAAGGCATAGATTGCCGCAATGGCTATTGCAACCAACTCCTTACCAAAAAATGTTACATCCCCTTCAATTAACCCCGATTGACCGCCTATTGCACTCATAGCAAACACACCCAATAAAACGGTACCCAGCAAGCCACCAATACCGTGAACTCCCCAAACATCCAATGCATCATCCCAACCCAATCGATTTTTGAGCGATACTGCGAGATAACAAACTGCTCCGGCACTGATACCAATAATAATTGCTGCCCAAAGCGGAACAAAGCCTGCCGCCGGTGTAATGGTAGCCAAACCTGCTACTGCTCCTGTAAGCAATCCTACAAACTTTGGTTTTCCGGTATGTATCCATTCAATAGCCAGCCAAGTAACGGCTGCAAACGATGCTGCAGTATCGGTGTTGAGAAACGCCAGTGTTGTTATATGGTCAACTGCCAGTTCGGAACCTGCGTTAAAACCATACCATCCGAACCAAAGCAATCCGGTTCCTATGGCCACCAAAGGTATTGAATTGGGTGGTGACTGACGATCGCGTCGTTTTCCTACATACAACACCGATGCCAATGCTGCGAAACCTGCCGTGCAATGCACCACAATGCCGCCGGCAAAATCTAATACACCCCATTCGGCAAGGATACCTCCGCCCCATACCATATGAACGAATGGATAATAAACAAACAACTGCCAAAATATCAGAAAAATAAGATATGATTTAAAAGTAACTCTATTTACAAAAGCACCAGTAATAAGTGCAGGAGTAATAATCGCAAACATCATTTGATATGCGACAAAAATAAAGGTTGGGTAGTTTTTTCCTGATGTTGGGTCGAGAGCCTGATCGAACGGGACGTTATTAAGAAAAGCCAGATCAAAATTACCAATAATACCTCCCTGACCTCCACTAAAACACAACGAATACCCAAAAGCAATCCACATCACAGTGGTAATACCCAGCGACACGAATGTTTGCATCATGATACCCAGAATATTGCGCTTACCGGCCAAGCCACCATAGAAAAACGCGAGACCGGGAGTCATAAGCATCAACAAACTGGTGCATAGAATCATAAAGGTGGTTGAACCTGTGTCGAAAATTGTTTGTAAAATCATAGTTGTATCCTCCTTTTATTATTATTATTGAAATAGGTTTAGAAACTGATACCTGCTGTTAGAAAAATATTGCCCTTCATCGGGTTAGTTTGTAGCATCACACATAGAGGCAGTTCGTAACTGTCGGTAATATTAATGGTTTTAGAAGCACTTACTCCAAGGCGAACTACACCGAGTTTATTGCCATAAAAACCATTGAAAGGAGATGCCAAATTGGTTATCGGATCGATGTAATTCAAATCGGCATCAGACGCTGCAGTGAGGTTTGCAGCCATAAATACAGAAAAGTCTGTTCCTTTGATATTAGGATTATAGCTTAGTTCAACATAGGTTGAATATCGATTGTTTCCGGCATGATTTAAATCGGCGCCATACACCATAGTTCCTGCGAAGAAACTTAGCGGAAGGTTTTCGGTTCCGTTGAAGGAAATACCAGCTTCAAAATAATGCCCTGTTTCTGCATTTTTATAATTGAAGTAGTCGTTAAGCGCACCATCGGTAGGAAAAAAATAATCGGTAACAATCACAGAAAGCATATCATTCAGAAAAGTATACGAGAGATACAAATCGGCTTCCTGTGCAGGCGCATTTAAGCTGGTGGTGTAAGCACCCCAACTACCAATGGTAAAACCATGTGTTGAATACTCGATGCAGGGCTGTAAACTGGGTGAAGATCCAAAATCGGTGCCACGCCAAACATACCGACTCCAAATATCGAGGCCTGCATGAAAGGGACTTTCTTGTGCTTTCGAACTAACATCAATAGCAAGCAATGCTGATAGCAGCACCAACGAAATAAGAAATTTGTTTTTCATAATGTAGGATTTTATTATGCATTTAATTATCTCTACAAAAATGCATTACCCTGTTATGAAGAGGTTATGAATAATTCGGAATTATATTAGGTGTTTCACCAATATTAAAATCAGTGATTCGCGTAATTTCCTGACCTAAAGATTCACTAAATTGTATTTGATTGCTATTTTAACCATATCAACCTGTGTTTTCAGCATAAGCTTTTGCATGATGTGGTTTTTGTGTGACTCCACAGTTCTAATGCTAATAAACAGTTTCTCTGCAATTTCGTGATTCGAGAATCCTTCGGCAAAGTACTTTAGTATTTCGGTTTCGCGCTTCGATAGTTCCTGCAATGGATTGAGCGATTCCTCATGTGAATTGTGCGATATTCGTTTTATAATTTTCGACGACATATCAGAGTTGTAGTAAGTATCTCCATTTGCAATTTTATTTATTGCAAATATAAGTTCTTCCTTTCCCGTATCTTTGGGAAGGTAGCCCATAGCACCTGCCCTGCACGCATTCAACACATATTCTTCATTTTGATGCATCGATAACATCATAACTTTTATTTGTGGATACTGTTCACGCAACATCGATGTTATTTCGATTCCCGTAATATCGGGTAAAGAAATATCGGCAATAATAATATCGGGGAGTACATTGTTCAGTTTCCTGAATAATTCTGATGCGCTTCCTGATTCTCCAATAATTTCGATGTTTGGTTCGTCGCTCAACACAGCTTTAATGCCGTCTCTGAACATGGTATGGTCGTCGAGTAAAAATATTTTTATTGCGGTATTCATATACAACAAGGTATTGTTACAAATATAGTTGTTCCTTTTCCTATTTCCGATTCAATTTTACAAGTTCCATTCAGTAAAGCTGCTCGTTCTTTGATATTAATAAGCCCCTGACCTTTGCCTGATTGAGATTTGGGTTCATCGAAACCTATACCATTGTCAACAATCACCAGTGTAATTTCTGAACCCGATTTCAACAGTGAGATATCGACACGGGTTGCACCCGAGTGTTTTGTGATATTGTTGATTGCTTCCTGAATGATTCTGTACAAGTAAATTTGGGTTTTCGATGGCAACAGATTTTCGATATTGGTTTCAAGATTGGCACGAATACCCGAGGCTGATAAAAGCGTATCGCAAAGATTTCTTAAACATCCTTGTAAGCCATACGACACCAACACCGAAGGCATTAAATCGTTAGAAATATTACGGACTTCCTGAACCGTTTCAGCAAGCATCTGATTGGTTTCAAATATAATAGTGTCGTCGTTGTTGGTTTTACCTTTTGCTCTCTGGATGCGCATTTTTATACTCAACAGCACCTGTCCTAAACTGTCGTGCAATTCTCTCGACAATCGTTGCCTTTCATTTTCCTGCCAGTCGATCATTTCTGTGAGCCGAGTAATTCTTTCAGTTTCGAGAAACTTTTGCTGCTCATCAATTTTTTTCAACATTTGATTAAAAGCAACCGTTAATTGTCCTAGTTCATCGTAACTATCGTTCGTAATAGTCATATTGTAGTTGCCTTTTGAGACTTCAATGGCAGCATTTTTTAGTTTTACAACCGGCCTGGTGATTGAAAGTGTGGTAAAAATAATTAATGCCGTGAACAACAGTGCCGACAATATTCCTAAAAAAATCATATTGTTACGATAATCGACAATGGGAATAATGGCTTCGTTATAATCAATTTCGGCCAATATTGCCCATTTCACATTGCTGATTTGTATTAAGCCATAAGAGCTTAACACTTTCACCCCCCGGTAATCGTTTAGTATATCTGTACCTTCAATTCCCTGTAGCGCTTCATTAACCGCACTGGTTCCGGCTCTGCGGATAAGAATCGATTTTTTCTCGAATCTCGAAAGACTTCTCATTAGTGTATCGCTCCCAACCAAATAAGCTTCACCCGATTTGCCCAAGCCATTAAACGGGTTATTTTCGAACATAATGTCAGAAATGGCTTTTGCATCAATTTCGAACCCAATTGCAGCATGCTGCTTGGCTGAGCCTACCGGTATAAAAACATACATTGCAAACTCTTCGTTGCCATGCAATACAATATCAGAAAAAAAGTATCCGTTTAGGGTATCGGCGCTGTTCATATTGAACAGTTCTTCCGATAGAACATCGGGGACAGAACTAAGAGCAATTGAGTCGTTTGTCAGCGATATATGCAGCAGATTATTGTTTACAGCAAATAACACCTTGTTGATATCGCTGTGCATATTCAGGTAGTTTTCGAAATCACTTTTAATTTCGCTTCTGTTGAAAACACTTACATCAAAGTAATCGGGATAGCTCGAAATCATCTTTTCAAGCTCGGTAACGGTGCTTATAGATGCCAACAATCTTAATTCGTTAATACGTTCGGTGAAGTAATTCTCAATACGCTTGCGTTTCTCCCATTTCACAGAATTCAGTTGATCGAATGTTCGTGCAATAATTGCTTCGCGTGTTTGGAAGTAAGAAAAAGAAGCTATCAGAAAAATTGCCAGCGAAACAAAACAAACTATTATAAGAGAAAGTTTTATCGAAATAGATGTGTTGAGTTTCATAAACAATGTTATAACTCAACAATTACTATTTCAACACGACGGTTCAACTGCCGTCCTGCCTCGGTGCTATTGTCAGCCACCGGCACTTCGTTACCGAAACCTCTGTATTTCATGCGCGATTTTTCTATTCCTTCGGCAAGCAGATAATTATAAACCGAAGCTGCCCGGGCTATCGACAGTTTTCGGTTATATTGTTTACTTCCCACATCATCGGTATGGCCTCTGATTTCGATGCGCAACCTGGGGTTTTGGTTAAGTAGCGTAAGCAACTTGTTAATCTCGTCGTACGATTGAGGTAACAATTCCGATGAATTGAACTCGAAAAAAATCCGATTCAAGCGAAACGAATCGCCAATGCCCGATTTGTTTAAATCTAAATTATCGAGTGTATTGCTTGCTGTATCACCCAATGAATTATTAAAACCATTGTTGGAATTGTTCGAATTGCTATTTGCCTCATTCCAATTTGAATCATTGGGATGTTGATGTTGGTTGTTGTTATCAGTGTTATTGTTGCTATCGCCTACCTGAGTATTGGTAGCATCGGCAATTTCGGTTTTTCGGGTATTGAAGCCTGTTTTTGCGTCGTATCTGTCAGACTTCCAATCGGAGCCCACCGAAAATTCGTTTTCGCAACCACATTCAAATTCATAATCGATTTCGTAAAATCGCACATTGTCGATATAATAGTAAGCATACACAAAATTTGAATCGCAGGTTTCATCATACAGCCGTTCGTAGGAGGTGGCCACATCATCGAAGAAATTTCCGATGGTAAGATATTTCTCCTTCCCTCGTGCACGATAAATTCCACAAAGTTCAACCCAGTGGCCTTTGTTTTTCATGATATGCCCTGGTAGGTTGGTAACCTGCGGCATTTGCAAAATCTGGCCGGCATCCCGAGTTTTAATACGGGTGCGCGTAAACGACACCCCAAGTGCATCAACAGCAAAAGGAGAACGGCACGACAGCGCATAATACATACTATAACAATAAAGCTGACCGTATTTAAGTGGCTGCTTCAGTTCAACCTGAATATATTCGCGTGAAATGCCCTCGCGGCGAAATTCGCAGTCGAATGTTTCGCGCAATATTATACCAATATATGCATTGCCATCCTGTGCATCGATACTTCCTGCAAAATTGTCGGGAATAGAAACAATGCTATCGGCGCAACGATTAAAATAATCGGGGGTACCGCGTGTTGGGTTTTTCCATTGTGGAATAACTTCGTTTACCGGTTCAGTGTAAAAATACTTTGGACATGTCCATGCATTTTCGAAACTGGGATTGGGAACCAGATTCTGCGCCCATAAAACAGGCACCCAAACCATTGTGAATACACATAGCGATAAAAATCGGCTCATAGCATAATATTAACCCAAAAATATAAAACAAATTGTTTTAAAAAATATAATAATTACTTTTAACTCGTTTTTCGAAAAACTATGAAAATTAAATTTGATAATCCGATTGAAATTGAAGCACTCGTGTCGTCGATATCAACATTCGATGGAGTGAAATCGATAACAAAGATTGGAAAGAATCAGTACAGGATTTCGGGAAGATCGTTTGCCGGAGCCATCATGTTTGTTAAAAACAATTCAGTAACAATATTCCCTGAATTTAGCTCGGGGGCAGGCAAACGCGCATTCTATTTTAGCGTACTTATGCTGGGAATGATACTACCCTTGATTGCCTATTATATTTTTTGGTATCCGAAAATGAAGAAATTTGCCCGTTCTATACAACATCAGCTACAAAACCGTTTATAGTTTTTTCTTCCGCTTCTTCATTTTTATCTTGATTCTAATTTTACTGTTAAGAATTGTTTTCAGTTTATTCAGTTTCTTATAAGTGAGTATATGCCTGTCTTTTTTGGGAGGATAAATGTCGCTTATCGAGATTAAAATACCCGTTTCTTCTACCCCTCCAAAGTATGGGTTCTCTATTGTACCAAAAGTTTTCATCGAAGGAGAAAGGTTCATGTACGCATTAATAAGCGGGGGGATTCGTTCCCCTGCATTACGTACAATATTGCTCAACTTTTTATAATCGGCTTTGTAGTTGTTTGCCTTAAATGTTTTAATGTACTTGTCAAAATCTATTTTGATGCTGTTGGGAGCCATAATCAGTTGTTCGTTATCGGGAAAATACCTGTGCATAAAGGCCAATAAATAATTTCGTGCTTCCACATCAAAATGCTTATACATGGTAACTTTACCAAAAAAATATTGTATATCGGGATATTCAATAGTGAGTGCACCCAAGCCATCCCATAAATTATCGAGCGCAAACATTCCTTTACGAGCATAGCGCCCCTGCTGGTATTTGGGTTGAACAAACGACCTCCCCAACTCGATGGTATAAGGCAAATAATCTTCGATAAACTTGTCGGAGAACCGAAACAACTTAGATGTTGCCAAATATTGTTCGGGATTATCAATAACCGCAGCCCCGTGAATAAACCGATAACCTCCCAACATTTCTTCCTCCTCGGGATCCCACACAATAAGTTGAAGATATGGATTGTCAGACAAATCGTAGGCATCTAAATCGCAACTCTTTCCCGAACCTCCGCCCGCATCGCGAAAAGTAATTTCGCGCACCCTACCCAACTCTTTCATTAAGTTAGGAGAATCTTCATGCGAAAATACATACAATTCGGTGTTTCCAAAATTCGGTTTCCGCAACAGCTTACTCTCGGCAAGTTCTTTTAGCAGCAGACTTCGGTCGACCGGCGGAATAATATTTTCCATACACTCAAGTTTAATGACAACTGCACAAAATTAAACATTATGTGCTTTTTAAAAACAAAAAATATCAAAGCCTTACTTTACGTTTTATTCGGTAAAGCTATCGATAAATCATATACCCGTTCTTTAACCCAGGCCGCCCATTGCTGCTGTGTTTTAGACGTGTTGAATGTTTCATGGCGTATTGGTTTCCCAAATACCAATCGCATAGTTCCGTTGAATTGCCTGAATGTTTCGTCAACCAAATACAGCATTTCTATATTGGCCTTTATCCCCAAACCGGTTCTCAGATTTGCCAATCGATAAAAGAAATTGCTGTTGCGCCCGCCAATATACACAGGTATTACATCTCGCTTGTGCTGAACAGCCTTGGCTATAAATGTTTTCTTCCATTCTAAATCGATAATTTCACCTTTTATGCGACGTGAACATATACCTGCCGGAAAATATAATATCTGCTTATTACCTGCAAAGCACTCGTCGAATTCCTTTATGGCAACTTTGCTTTGTGCTCCGTGCTTGTTTATCGGTATAAAAATATCATTCAGGGGTTTCAGTTCCATTAAGATATCGTTCACCGGAAATTTCAGTTCACTATATTTCTGTGAAACCACTTTTAAAAAAGCAATGCTTTCTACACCACCAATGGGATGATTCGCTGCAAAAATAAAACGCCCCGAGTCGGGTATATTCTCGGTTCCATACGCTTCAATGCCCACATTCCAGTTGGTAAGTATGGCATCAACAAAATCGAGCCCTGTCTTTCCATGAGCTTTCATGAAAAAATCGTTTATCTCGCCCTGATGTACCACTTTTTTAAGGTAGTTAATCACAAAACGGGGCAGCAGCTTCTTCAATCGGGGATTTTTGTTTTCGATTACCCGCTCTAAATCAATCTGTAAGACTTTGCCTGACATAGAATGCGATTGTTAATTTTTGTCAAAAATACAAATAATTTCAATCCATCATTATTCCCTGATTTTCAACATTTTAAACTGTATGCACTATAAAAGTTTTCAACAATGTGGGAAAATATGGGTAAATATGTGAAAATATGGGAGTTTTTAACTATTTTTACGACACTAAACCGTAAGAATTATGTTTGTAGGCGAATACAGTTGTAAATTAGATAACAGAGGAAGAGTGTTGTTTCCGGCATCCTTAAAAAGGCAATTGCCGGCACAAGAACAAGAACATTTTGTGTTAAAACGCGATTTATATGAAAAATGCCTTTTACTGTATCCCATAGCCGAATGGGAAAGGCAAAACAGAATCATAAAAAAACGTTTGAATCCTTTCAATCGCGAACACGCAGTATTCTTAAGAGAGTTCTATCGCGGCACCGCCGAAATATTGCTCGATGGTAATGGAAGAATTTTAATACCTAAGAAACTTTCCGAATATCTCGAAAGCAATGGCAACGAGCTGGTATTTGCCGGTCAGGACGGTAAAATTGAGATTTGGGCATCGCAACATTACAACAGCCGAAAAAGCAGTGAAACCGATGTAGCCAATCTTGCAGAGAAGATTTTGGGAGGAGACTTTTATTTCGACAACGAATAACTATGTATCACGCACCTGTACTGCTAACCGAAAGCGTTGCCGGTCTGGATATCAACCAGGCAGGTATCTATGTTGATGCTACGTTTGGCGGTGGCGGTCACAGTCGCGAAATACTAAAAGCTCTGGGTAATCAAGGAAGACTGTTGGTTATCGATCAGGATGAAGCAGCCAGGGTGAATGTGCCCGCCGATGCGCGTTGCGTGTTTATTCATGGAAATTTCAGATATCTCAGGAACTATTTAAAGTATTTAAAGATTGATGCTGTCGACGGAGTATTGGCCGATTTGGGGGTTTCATCGCATCATTTCGACAACGATGAAAGGGGTTTTTCATATAAAAGCAGTGGTGAGCTCGACATGAGAATGAACAAAGATTCTCTTATGAATGCAGGCCATATTGTAGCAACTTACAACGAGAAGCAGTTAACCGAGCTGTTCCGCAATTATGGTGAATTGACTTTTGCCCATAAACTTGCAGCCGATATCACATCAATAAGAGCCGTTGAAAACATTTGCGCAACTCCCGTTTTTGTTGGCATTGTTGAAAAATATTGTAACCATAAAACCCGCAATAAAATCCTGGCTCAGGTTTTTCAGGCCCTGCGCATTGAGGTGAACGACGAAATAAATGCCCTGGTCGATTTTCTCGAAGCCTGCCGACATTGCATCAGACCCAATGGCCGACTGTCGGTGATATCGTACCACTCGCTTGAAGATAGGCTTGTGAAGAATTTTATTAAATCGGGAAATCGCTTCGGCAAAGAAGAACACGACATATACGGTTTGAAGCCGGGTCCATGGCGGGCAGTAAATCGCAAGGTAATTGTTCCCGATGAGAACGAATTTGCCGCCAATTCGCGCTCGCGTTCGGCAAAACTACGAATTGCAATACGCACAAACCATGGCTAAAACAAAAGAAAAGGACATAAAAACCAACAAGAACCGGCGTCAGATTCGCAAAACGCTGCAGGGTCTGATGAGTGGTTCAATCCTTACCGAAGACGTGGTTAGAAAACAATTTCCCTTTTTGGTATTACTTGCCGTTTTAGCGTTAATTTATATTGCCAATCGATACCATGCCGAACGGGTATTTATAGAAACCGAAAGCTTAAAGAAAGAAATATCGGAGCTGCGTTCCGAAAAAATTGCCACACAATCGGTTTTGATGCGAAAAAGCCGTCGTTCTGAAGTTATGCGCCTGTTAAGAGAAAATGGCTCTGAACTCACAGAATCGTCGACTCCTCCAGTAAAAGTGTTTTATAAGGAGGCGAAGCCATGACACCAAGAACCGAAATATTGTGGAGAGTAAAGCTGATACATTTTATATTGCTGGCAGTCAGCATTTTCATCTTTGGCAAAACCATTCACCTTTTCGTTTTTTTCGACGAAGAAATCATCGAGAAAAGCACCAGTAACCGAACCCGTGTTTTTGTTATTGAGCCCATCAGAGGCGATATTTGTGCTTTCGATGGTCGCGTTCTTGCCACCTCGGTGCCCTATTACGAAGTAGCTATCGACCCTAATAGCAATGGCATAAAAGCAGATGTGTTTTCGAAAGAGATAGATAGTTTATGCTTGTGCCTTGAGCAATTACTGCCCAACAAAACAAGAAACCAATACTATCGCGAAATAACAGCGTGCCGCGACAACGGACTGCGGTATTACAGAATAAGCAGCAAAGTAAGTTTTGATCAACTAAAAACCATTAAAACTTTTCCCATCCTTCGTTATGGTCAAATTGAAGGCGGATTACTCGTTCATGAATATAGCGAACGAGAACTCCCATTTGGAATGCTGGCAAAACGCACCATTGGAAAAGTAGATTCAGACAAACGCAAAGGTGTTGGTTTAGAATTGGCCTACGACAAAGAATTGCGTGGCATAGCAGGCAAAACCGTGAAAAGACGCATCAGTGGTAATCAGTGGATGCCGGTAAAAGACGGCAACGAGGTAACGCCTCAAGACGGATACGATTTAATAACAACTATCGATATCAATTTGCAAGATGTAACCGAAACAGCACTGGAACGCAGGCTAAAGCACCATAATGCCCATCACGGTTGCGCCATTGTAATGGAAGTGGAAACCGGAAAAATAAGAGCCATTGCAAACCTCACACGGGACCAAAACGGCAACTATGCCGAAACCTTTAATTATGCCATTGGCGAGGCACGCGATCCGGGATCAACATTTAAACTGGCTTCGATGATTGCCGCACTTGAAGCAGGAGGGGTTAACCCCGACGACACTGTTGATACCGGAAATGGCAAATATACCTTCCATGGCAAAGAAATGAAAGACTCGCACGAAGGAGGATACGGAAAAATTACCCTGCGTGAAGCTTTCGAATACTCATCGAATGTGGGTATCTCTAAAATGATTTATAATAGTTTCAATTATCGTAAAGAGGTTTTTATCGACCAATTATATTCAATGCACTTACATGAAACACTGGGTGTCGAAATTCCCGGAGAAGCCGTTCCAACAATCAGAAGACCTTCGGAAGGATGGTCGAAAATTACACTTACCCAAATGTCGATTGGTTACGAATTGCTGATGACTCCACTGCAAATGCTCACCTTTTACAATGCAATCGCCAACAATGGGAAAATGGTTAAGCCACGATTTATTGAACATTTATCGTACCGCGGTAATGTGATAAAAAAGTTTGAAACCGAAGTAATCGACGAATCGATTTGCAGCGAAAAAACGGTTAAGGCCGTTCAGGAAATGCTCGAAGGCGTTGTAACCAGAGGTACTGCAAAAAATTTACTTAACAACAATTACCGCATTGCCGGAAAAACGGGAACTGCCCAAACCGACTACGGGAAGGCCGGTATCGATCACGAATATCAGGCTTCGTTTGCCGGCTACTTCCCCGCCGAAAACCCAAAATATTCGTGCATAGTGGTGATAAATCAACCCGATAAAACCACCGGCTATTATGCCAATGCAGTAGCGGGTCCTGTTTTCAAAGAAATTGCCGACCGCATACATGCTACCGATATTGCCACCGCATATAACGAGAATTTCTCTTTCGACACCATCATTCCTCAGGCTAAAACCGGATACAGAACCGAAATCACTAAGATTTACCGAATTCTGGGTTTTGAAACCGACAACAGCATGGCTATTCAGGGTCAGTTTTCGAAACCCTATATCGAGAATCGTCAGGTAAAATATTATCCGCGTAATTTTTCGAATATGAGTCAGATACCCGATGTAAGGGGTATGGGCATACGCGATGCGTTAATTGTTCTCGAAGAGCGCGGACTTAAAGTAAACATCGAAGGCAGAGGCAAAATAATCAGTCAGGAACCCGGCCCAAATCAAGCATTTAAACAAGGTCAAACAATTAAGCTGAAATTGAGATAATGAAACTGAACGAAATATTGCTACATATTGCCACCAAACAAGTAATTGACAACGGTGTTGACTCTTTCAGTCACATTGTTTTCGATTCCAGAAAAGTGGAGCCGGGCACATTATTCGTTGCTGTAAGAGGTGCTACAACCGACGGACATCAATTTATACCTCAAGCCATTGAATCGGGAGCCGTTGCTATAATTTGTGAAGAATTGCCCAAAGTTATCAATAAAAAAGTGTGCTACATTCAGGCCGAAAACGCTTCTATTGCTCTAGCCAAAGCATCAGCCGCTTTTTACGGTTTTCCGTCAGAAAAAATAAAATTGGTTGGAGTAACCGGCACCAACGGAAAAACCACCATTGCAACCACCTTATATAATCTGGTGACCAAAGCAGGATTCAAAGCAGGATTACTCAGTACCGTTAAAAACATTATCGATGGCGAAAGCATTCCGGCCAGCCACACCACCCCTGATAGTCTGAGCCTGAACCGTATGCTTGCCGATATGGTAGAACGTGGGTGTGAGTATTGTTTTATGGAAGTTAGCTCTCATGCTATTGTGCAGCACAGGGTTACTGCACTCTGTTTTACCGGAGGTATCTTTACAAATATTACTCACGATCACCTCGATTATCACCACACATTTTCAGAGTACATAAAAGCCAAAAAGGCGTTCTTCGATATGCTTCCAAAGGAGGCGTTTGCCTTAACCAACATCGACGATAAGAATGGTGAAGTAATGCTTCAAAACAGCAATGCAAGCAAACATAGCTATTCGCTGATGCACCCTGCCGATTTCAAAGCTCAGATACTTGAAAGCGACTTCAATGGCATGTTACTGAATATCAACAGGAACGAAATGTGGTCGCACTTCACAGGGCGGTTCAATGCATATAATCTATTGGCCATATACGGAACTGCAATGCTTCTCGGGTTCGAATCGCAGGAATCATTATCTATAATTAGTTCTCTTCATGCTGTTGATGGCAGGTTTCAAACTTTCAGAAGCCAAAACGATATTACAGCCATAGTTGATTATGCGCATACTCCCGATGCCCTTAATAACGTGCTTCTTACCATTTCGCAAATAAAAATAAGCGGCGCGCGCATTATTACCGTGGTTGGTGCCGGTGGCAATCGCGACAAAACCAAGCGCCCCGAAATGGCAAGAGTGGCTGCCCTTCATAGCAACAAACTTATTCTTACCAGCGACAATCCGCGTTTCGAAAAGCCCGAAGACATAATTTCGCACATGGAAAAAGGCTTAGCCATCGACTACAAAACAAAGACCTTGAAAATAACCGATCGTCGCGAAGCTATCAGAACAGCATGTATGCTGGCACAACCCGGCGACGTGATTTTAATTGCCGGAAAGGGTCACGAAACATATCAGGAAATAGAAGGAGTTAAACACCACTTCGACGACCGCGAAATAGTTTTAGAAATTCTAAATAACCTATCATAATGTTATATTATCTATTTCAATATCTCGATCAGTTGAACGTACCCGGAGCAGGGGTAGTACAATTTATCACCTTCAGGGCTGCAATGACAATTATTACATCGCTCATAATTTCGATGCTTTTCGGAAAGCGTATTATCAGAAAACTGCAGCGACTTCAAATTGGTGAAGAAATACGCGATCTGGGTCTCGAAGGCCAAATGCAGAAAAAAGGAACTCCAACCATGGGAGGCATAATTATTCTGCTTTCAATTATACTTCCGGTGCTGCTATGGGCAAAGCTCGACAATGTGTATGTTGTTTTAATGCTCATCACAACAATATGGCTCGGAGCAATCGGGTTCATCGACGATTACATCAAGGTATTTAAAAAGAATAAAAAAGGTCTCCCCGGAAAATACAAAATACTGGGACAGATTACATTGGGTTTAATTGTGGGTCTGACTCTATACTACAGCAACGACGTAGTTATCAGGGTGAAGACACAACAGCCGGCAACAGCCGATCAAAAAGTAATAGGCGACGACATTACCATAAGCAATTGCGAAGATGGTGATGTGATGTATCACGACATAAAATCGACACGTACCACAATACCGTTTGTAAAAAACAATGAGTTCAACTACGTGAAATTTGTTGATTTCCTGGGCGACAATATAAAGTACAAGTTTGCATGGATAATTTTTGTAATTATAACCATTCTCATTATTACAGCCGTATCGAACGGAGCTAACCTTACCGATGGCCTCGACGGTCTGGCGGCAGGCACCTCGTCGATTATCGGGGTTACTCTGGGCATACTTGCCTATGTATCGGGAAACATTGTAGCAGCCGATTATCTGCATATCATGTATATTCCACATACCGGAGAACTGGTGGTGTATATGGCCGCATTCATTGGTGCCACCATCGGGTTTTTATGGTACAATTCATTTCCTGCACAGGTATTTATGGGCGACACCGGCAGTTTGGCCATTGGAGGCATAATTGCCGTATTTGCCATAATTATCAAAAAAGAATTGTTGTTGCCCATTCTGTGCGGAGTATTCTTTATGGAGAGCCTTTCGGTGATATTACAGGTTACATGGTTCAAGTACACCAAACGCAAATACGGCGAAGGCAGGCGGATTTTTCTGATGTCGCCACTGCACCACCATTATCAGAAAAAAGGATATCCCGAACCTAAAATTGTAGCGCGTTTCTGGATTGTGGGTCTTATGCTGGCTGTTATTGCCATTGTAACATTAAAACTTCGATAAGTTGAAAACAAAAATTGCCATATTGGGTGCAGGAGAAAGTGGTGTTGGCTCGGCTATATTAGCTGCTGCAAAAGGCTATAGTGTGTTTGTTTCCGACATGGGAGAAATTGCTCCCAAATACCGTGATATGCTTACTAATCACGGTATCGAATTCGAAGAGAAACAACATACTGAGTTTAAGATTGTTGATGCAAGCGAAGTAATTAAAAGTCCCGGAATCCCCGACAAGGCTGCCATTATACAAAAATTGCATACATTGGGAATTCCTGTGATTTCGGAAATTGAATTTGCTGCCCGTTACACCAATGCCATTAAAATATGTATTACAGGCAGTAACGGAAAAACCACCACCACCCTGCTCACCTACCACATATTAAAAAAAGCAGGACTTAATGTAGGACTTGCCGGAAATGTTGGTCAAAGCTTTGCACTACAGGTTGCCGAGAAAAAATACGACTACTACGTATTAGAACTCAGCAGCTTTCAACTCGATGGCATGTTTCAATTCAGGGCAGAACTGGCTGTTTTAATGAATATTACTCCCGATCATCTCGACAGGTACGAATATAAATTTCAGAACTACGTCAACTCAAAATTCCGAATTCTTCAGAATCAGACCGAAAGTGATGTATTTATTTATTGTTCCGACGACACAAGCATTTTACAGGAGCTTGAAAACATTCAGCCAATTGCCAAACAATTCCCTTTCACCTTATCGGATGCCAAGCCACAATCGGGAGCAATAATCAAAGACGAAAAAATTCAAATTATCGATAATAATAAAACCGTAATGACTATGACAATACACGAACTCGCATTGCAAGGCAAGCACAATGCCTACAACTCGATGGCAGCATCGATAGTGGCCCACGTTCTCGACATTCGCAAAGACATTATTCGCGAAAGCCTGATGGATTTTAAAAATGTGGAACACCGACTGGAACCGGTTATTAAAGTACATGGCATCGAATTTATTAACGATTCAAAAGCCACCAACGTTAACTCGGCCTGGTATGCACTCGAATGCATGAAACAACCCACTGTATGGATTGTTGGAGGTGTTGACAAGGGCAACGACTATTCGATGCTTACCGATTTGGTGAAGCAAAAAGTGAAAGCCATTGTTTGTTTGGGCACCGACAACAGTAAAATTCACGCAGCTTTCGATGAAATTGTACCCAAAATAGTAGATACTACTTCGATGGACGATGCAGTAACGGCCGCTTATCGCCTTGCCACCAACAACGATGTAGTATTGCTGTCGCCTGCCTGCGCCAGTTTCGATCTCTTTAAAAATTACGAAGAACGCGGTTATCTGTTTAAAAAAGCTGTAAGAAATCTGTAATGATCGATTTTCTTAGAAATAATATAAAAGGTGATAAGGTAATCTGGACGATACTGGTTATACTCTCGTTCTATTCTCTGTTGGCTGTTTACAGCGCTTCGGGAACACTTGCCTATAAGTTTTTCGGAGGCAATGCCACTCACTATTTGTTAAGGCAGGGTGCCATTCTTATTATAGGGTTCAGTATTATTTTTGTGGTGCATCGCATACCCTATAAATACTTTAGCAAACTTTCGCAAATGGCCTTTTATCTGGCAGTATTTCTGTTACTCGTAACTTTACTGTGGGGGATGAGCCTTAACCAGGCCAGCCGATGGATAGAGTTGCCGGGTGGCATTACGTTTCAAACAAGCGATTTTGCCAAAATAGCCCTGATTATGTATTTGGCACGTGTAATGGCAGTGAGAGAAGACGAAATAAAATCATTCAAAGGAATGCTTAAGTATCTCATGCTACCGGTGTTATTAGTCTGTGGATTAATTTTTCCTGCTGATATTTCTACGTCTGCATTACTGTTTGGTGTGTCGATGGTATTGTTCTTTGTCGGTCAGGTAAAATACAAATATTTGTTGTCGGTAATGGCGATAGGCATTGCAGCAATAGGGCTGTTTATTGTGATTGTTCAAATAAGCCCTGTTGAGAGCCGCTTAGGAACAGCACAAAAGCGCATCGAAGATTTTGTAAATCCCGAAAGCGAAGGAAATTTTCAGGCAAATCAGGCAAAAATTGCAGTGGCATCTGCCGGAATATTCGGGAAAGGCCCCGGTAACTCTGTGCAAAGAAATATATTACCTCACCCCTATTCCGATTTTATTTTTGCCATTATTGTTGAAGAGTACGGATATATAATTGGTGCCCTTATATTGATAGCATTGTATGTGTTTCTGTTTTACAGGGTTATAATAATTGTAAAAAAGGTTGACCGAAAATTTGGTGCGTATTCGGCTTGTGGCTTAGGATTGCTATTGGTGTTTCAGGCATTTTCGCATATGGCAGTTTCGGTAAATATACTGCCTGTTACCGGTCAAACACTTCCATTTGTAAGCATGGGGGGCACATCTATTGTATTCCTTAGTCTAGGTGTAGGTATTATTCTAAGCATTAGCCGTGAGGTTAACGAAACCGAAGCAAAAAAGAAAGATGAGATGAAAGAAGAAAGTGAACAATCAAATCCCATAATCGGGGCAGAGGTATCACCAGAAGAAAGCAAATGAAAACAAAGAATATAATAATCAGCGGAGGTGGTACAGGTGGGCATATCTTTCCGGCTATAGCCATTGCCAATGCCATAAAAAAAGCGGCTCCCGAAACGAATATTTTGTTTGTAGGCGCCGAGGGGCGCATGGAAATGGAAAAGGTTCCACAAGCCGGTTACCCAATAATAGGACTTCCCGTTATGGGTTTTCCGCGCAAGCCATCGTTAAAAATGTTTCGTTTCATTGAAGGTCTCATACGTAGTATGCATAAAGCTCGCAGAATTATTAAAGAATTCTCGCCTGATGCAGCTGTTGGCGTGGGAGGTTATGCAAGTGGTCCGTTGCTTAGAGCAGCTTCGCGAAAAAAGATCCCCTGCCTTATTCAGGAACAAAATTCATTTCCGGGTATTACCAATCGCTTATTGGCTAAAAAGGTCAGGGCTATTTGCGTTGCATATGACAATCTTGAAAAATTCTTTCCGAAAGAAAAAATAATATTTACCGGAAACCCCGTACGACAAGACATTCTTAATATTAACGATAAACGCGAAGAAGCATTGAACTTCTTTGGTTTACGTGCCGATTTACCTGTTGTATTATCGGTTGGAGGAAGCTTAGGGGCATTAACCATAAACCAAAGCATTGCCGCCAACCGCGAATTCTTTGCAAACAACAATGTTCAGGTATTATGGCAAACAGGGAAAAGCTTTTACCAGAAAGCCATTGAGTGTGCTGCCAACTCATCGGATAGTCTAATATTTCCATACGACTTTATTTATCGTATGGACCTGGCCTTTTCTGTTGCCGATGTGGTAATTTCGCGTGCAGGGGCCAGCACAATTTCGGAACTTTGTCTTGTGGCCAAACCTGCCATTTTTGTTCCATCACCTAATGTCTCCGAAGATCATCAAACAAAAAATGCCATGGCCTTGGTCAACAAAAATGCAGCCTTAATGGTTCGCGACACCGAAGCCATGCACGCCTTGTTTCCACAAGTGAAAGCACTTATCGAAAACAAAGACATGCAATTTGAGTTAAGCAAGAATATACAAAAACTGGCAATTCACAATTCAGCCGATATCATTGCAAAAAAAGTACTGGAACTTGCCCATGAAAAATAACACAATGTCATATTATTTTGTGGGTATTGGCGGCATTGGCATGAGCGCACTGGCAAGCTATTTTCACCGTAAGGGGTATGCAGTTGCCGGATACGACAAAACGCCATCGGAAATTACCGAAAAACTCTCGGGCGACGGCATAAGTGTTTGTTTTGATGAATCGGAAACAGCCATCCCTCCCCGATTCAGGCAACCCGCATCAACAACTGTAATTTATACTCCAGCAGTTCCAGGCAACCACGATCAAATTACCTGGTTTCGCGCTCATGGTTTCGTGATAATGAAACGATCTGAAATGCTTGCATCAATGGCCTCAACCATGAAATGCCTGGCTGTGGCAGGCACCCACGGAAAAACTTCGATATCAACACTCACAGCTTGGGTATTAAACCAAAAGCCTTCGGTTTGTAACGCTTTTTTAGGTGGCTTATCGGTTAATTTCGGCAGTAACCTGGTGCTACACCCCGAAAGCAATATGGTTGTGGTAGAAGCCGATGAATACGACCGCTCATTCTTAAAACTCTTTCCCGACATAGCCTTGGTTTCTTATATCGATACCGATCATCTCGATATTTATGGCAGTGCCGATTATATGCAACAGGCCTATAATGAATTTATATTTCAGGTAAAATCAGATGGTTGCGTCATTATAAAACACGATATCTCCGAAAAGCTCCTAAGCAAACACAGCACACGCTACACCTACAGTTACAACGACAGTAGTGCCTCGTTTGCAGCTGCAAACATCAGAATAAAAGAAAGCAGCACCCATTTCGATTTGCAAAGTCCGTTTGGAATTATCAGCAATTTAGAAATAGCTTATGCCGGCAAACACCATATCGAAAATGCGGTGGCAGCGTCGGCTATTGCGTTGTGTTCAGGGGCTAAGCCAGAGACTATTCGCGAAGGCTTACGAACTTTTAGGGGTGTAAAACGTCGTTTCGAATACATTCTGAATACTCCAAAAATAGTGTACATCGACGACTATGCCCACCATCCCCGCGAAATAGAAGCTACACTTGAAGCTACCCGAAGTTTGTTTCCCCATAAAAAAATTACGGCCATATTTCAACCACATTTATACAGCAGAACGCGCGACTTTGCCGATGAATTTGCAAATATATTATCGCAATTCGATGAAGTAATACTATTGCCTGTGTACCCTGCCCGCGAATTACCTATTCCCGGAGTAGAATCAGAAATGATTTATGATAGGATTACCTTGGCAAAAAAACATATCTGCAAGAAATCGGAAATAGAAGATTATATCGTAAAAAACATTGAAACCGACATATTGATAAGCATGGGTGCCGGCGATATCGACCGGCATATACAAACGATAAAAACCATATTAATGCGATGAAAAAAAGAATCCTTAATATGATAAAATGGGCAGCGCTGAGTGTATATCTGGTTATGGCTCTTGGCTTTGCCAAAAACATGAATCAACAAGTAGTTTGCAGCCAGAAACAAATAGTTATAACAGGCAATAACAAATTTATCGAAACCGAAGATGTTAACAACTTGTTGATTAACAATGGCTTAATATGCGACAGTATTCCAATGTGTAATATTAACTTTGATTATATCGAAAAGCTGATTAAAACACATCCGGCAGTGGCAAAAGTGCAGACATATTCTGATTATGATGGCAAACTGATAATAGTAATAAAACAGCGCTCACCCATCTTACGTGTCGTACCCAAAGACCTCTCGCAAGCCAACGGCTACTACATCGATGCAGAAGGAGAAATAATGCCCTTAAGTAAAAAACACACGGCTCATGTAACAGTTCTTACCGGAGAAATAACACCTGAATTTACCAAAAGTTTGCACAAAGACTCCATAACGGTTGAACACGTGAAAAGCCTATACGGATATACACTTCTTGATGTGTTTGAATTTTCTAAATTCATTGCTACACATGAACTATGGGGTCCACAGTTCGACCAAATCCACATAAACATCGAATACGATATCGAACTGATACCCAGAGTTGGAAATCATATTATTTTGCTGGGTGATCTCGAAAACTACCGATACAAACTTAGCAAGCTCGAAGCCATGTATCGCGAAGGTTTTAAAAAAGCCGACTGGAACAAGTATACTATTATCAATTTAAAATACTCAAATCAGGTAGTGTGTACCAAATAAAACAAAATATGGAAAACTCATCAATTATTGCAGCCATCGATATCGGAACCACAAAAATTGTGGCAATTGCCGGACGCAAGAACAGCGAAAACACTTTCGAAATTTTAGGTTTTGGTACAGTACCCTCAAAAGGAATTAAGCGGGGTGCCGTTCTTAACATTGAAGAGGCCATAGAGTCGATAAAAGCAGCCGTTGACACAGCTGTAAACGCTTCGGGAATTAAAATGAGTGAAGTGTATGTTGGCATTGCAGGGCAGCACATCAGAAGCACAAAGTCGAGAACCACCTATGCCTTACCTTCAATAGATCACGAAATAGGCCATGCCGATTTAGAGTTTCTAAAGAACAAGGTGTTGGAACTGGGACTCGACCCCGGAGAAGAAATTCTACATGTAATTCCTCAAACCTTTATTGTTGACAACGAGATTGGCATAAAAAACCCTGTAGGTATGTCGGGACGCCAGCTCGAAGGCAACTACCATGTTGTGGTAGCCCAAATTGCCTCGGTGTCGAACATTAAAAAATGTGTTAACCGCATGGGTCTTAAGGTTAACGGCTTGGTACTAGAACCTCTGGCATCTTCGGCAGCAGTTCTTACCGGCGACGAAAAAGAAATTGGAGTTGCGCTCGTAGATATTGGAGGCGGAACCACCGATGTAGCAATTTTTCACGATGGGGTTCTAATGCATACTGCTGTAATACCCTTGGGGGGCAATGTTATAACATCCGACATTAAGCAAGCTTTCAACATACTCGAACGACAAGCCGAGGAATTGAAAAAACAATATGGTTCAGCTATATTCGATAAATCGCAGGAAGAAATAATCATTTCGATACCGGGATTAAAAGGTCGGCCACCCAAAGAAATGTCGCTAAAAGATTTATCGGTGATTATTAAAGCAAGGGTCGAGGAAATTATCCACGCCGTTTTATTTCAGATTGAAGTTTCCGGCGTTTCAAAAAAACTCGGTGCCGGCATGGTCATTTGTGGTGGTGGTGCCTTGTTGAAAAATATCAGGCAACTGTTTTCGCACATCAGTGGCTACGACGTAAGAATTGGGTATCCGAACGAATATCTGAGTTCCGAGTTAGTTGAAGAAATAAACCAACCACAATTTGCTACCAGTGTTGGATTAATAATGAGGGGTCTTGAATTGCAGTCGGGAAAAAATAGTTTGCAAAAGAATTATGATTTATCGAAAACCATCGAAAATGATGATAATGAAACTCCTCAAAAATCAAAAGAAAACCGTAAAAAAGAAAAATCAGACAATGCTGCCTCGAGACCCAGCTTAATGGATAAATTTAAAAACTCGGTGTCGAAATTTTTTGATGAAGATGAAGATAAACTCTAAGCCTGAAATAAAACAATACAACTATGCTGGATATAGATTTTGGAATCGAAAAACAAACCACGTCAATTATTAAGGTAATTGGTGTTGGTGGTGGCGGCGGAAACGCTGTAAATCAAATGTATAAACTGGGCATCCGTGATGTGGATTTTGTAATTTGCAACACCGATGTTCAAGCCTTAAGGAGCAGCCCTGTTGGCTCTAAGATTCAACTCGGCAAATCGCTTACCGAAGGTTTGGGAGCCGGAAACAACCCTGAGCGCGGAAGAGAGGCTGCTATTGAAAGCCTCAACGAAATCGAAACCATACTCGACAACAACACCAAAATGGTATTCATTACCGCAGGTATGGGAGGAGGAACAGGAACAGGTGCTGCACCGGTAATAGCAAAATCGGCCAAAGAAAGGGGCATTTTAACCGTTGGAATTGTGTCGGTTCCTTTTAAAGTAGAAGGCCCATTACGAATCAATCAGGCCATCGAAGGCATCAAGCAGATGGAACAAAGTGTTGATTCGCTATTGATAATAAACAATGAACGACTGCAAGAGATATTTAAAGATTTTAAAATGTCGGAAGCTTTCAGCAAGGCCGACGAAGTGTTGGCAACTGCGGCAAAAGGCATTGCCGAAATTATCACCGTGCATGGATATATAAACGTCGATTTCGAAGATGTTCGCACCGTGATGAAAGAAAGTGGCGTTGCTCTTATGGGTTCCGCTTTATCGGAAGGTGAAAACAGGGCTATTACAGCCATTAAGGAAGCGTTGAATTCTCCGTTGCTGAAAGACAACGATATCCGCGGGGCTAAAAACATCTTGCTCAATATAATGAGTGGCACAGGCGAGCACGAAATAAAAATGAGCGAATTCGGAGCTATAACCAATTACGTTACCAATGCAGTTGGCTCTTCTTCAAACATTATTTGGGGAACCGGTTTCGATGAAAAATTAGACGACAGCGTAAGGGTTACTGTTATCGCTACCGGCTTTAAATCGTTCCCGGGTATTTACGAAGATGAGCAGAAAGCCCCAATTCATGTTCCCTTTGGCCAAGCCATACCGCAACCAATTCCTAATCAGGAACAAGAAAACGAGGATGATTTGTTTTTCGAAACGGTAGAAAGCGACGAAGAATCGGCACGTACCATCGAGTTTATTATTAACTCTCCGTCGGCAACACAAACCCCACTTGGTGATGATTTAGCCGATGAAGAAAGTATTGAGGGAATAAACAAAAACCCCGAAACATTCGGTCATGTTAAAGATTTAAACAAACTGAACGATTCGTCGTATCTCGACAATCTCGAAAACGAACCGGCCTATAAAAGGATACAAAAAAACCAAAATCTATCGTTCGACTTTGATGACGAAAACAAATAAAACTATACAACTATGAGCATTGCAGAAAAAATTAACGAAGACATAAAAAAAGCCATGCTGGCCAAAGACAAAATTCGTCTCACGGCGCTCAGAGCAGTGAAGTCGGCATTCTTACTCGTAAACACCGAAGGTGGCGATTCGAGCCTTACCGATGAAAGAGCGTTAGCAATAATTCAAAAAATGGTTAAGCAGCGCAAAGAAACAGCCGAAATTTATAAAACACAGAACCGCCCCGATTTGTACGAAACCGAAATTGCCGAGGCTGCCATTATTTCGGAATACCTTCCCGAGGCATTAAGCCCCGCCCAAATCGAGGCTATTGTTTCAGAAATAATTACTGAAACAGGCGCAAACGGTATTAAAGACATGGGTAAGGTGATGGGCTTGGCCAATAAAAAAATGTCGGGACAAGCCGATGGAAAAACCATTTCGGAAATTGTAAAACGAATGCTTGGTTAGCAATTCTGTGAATTATACCATTAAAAAAAGCCGCTGCAATTGCAACGGCTTTTTTTATATATGCTTATCCTATTACATCATTCCGGGCATTCCGCCACCCATTCCGGGTTGTGGAGCCGGGTTTTCTTCGGGAATATCGGCAATTACACATTCGGTGGTAAGCACCATACCGGCAATAGAAGCGGCATTTATCAGTGCAACACGCGACACTTTGGTAGGATCGATAACGCCAGATTTGTAGAGGTTTTCGTACTTTTCGTTACGAGCATTGAAGCCAAAATCGCCCTTGCCTTCCTTCACTTTTTGAACAACTATTGAGCCTTCAATACCTGCATTCTCTACAATTTGACGCAATGGTTCCTCAAGAGCACGACGTACTATGGCAATACCTGTTTCTTCGTCGTCGTTTTCAACCTTAAGGTTTGCCAAGGCTTCGATAGCGCGTACATATGCCACTCCACCACCGGGAACAATACCTTCTTCGACAGCAGCGCGAGTTGCATGAAGTGCATCATCGTAACGGTCTTTCTTCTCTTTCATTTCTACTTCGCTGGCGGCACCTACACTAATAACTGCCACTCCACCTGCCAATTTGGCAAGGCGTTCCTGTAGTTTTTCGCGATCGTAGTCAGAAGTAGAAGCATCAATTTGTGCTTTAATTTGATTTACACGGGCTTCTATTTGTTTTTTATCGCCTTCACCGTTGATAATTACAGTGTTTTCTTTGTCGATAACCACTTTTCCTGCACGACCCAACTGCAACAGGGTGGCATGGTCAAGTTTCAATCCACGCTCTTCGGTAATCACTTCCCCATTGGTAATTACTGCAATATCCTGAAGCATTTCTTTTCTTCTGTCGCCAAAACCCGGGGCTTTAACAGCAGCAATCTTCAGTGTTCCGCGCAAACGATTAACCACGAGAGTAGCCAAGGCTTCTCCTTCAACATCTTCTGATACGATTAGCATAGAAGCACCTTCCTGAGCCACGGGTTCAAGCACAGGCATCAGGTCTTTCATCGAAGATATCTTCTTATCGGTAATCAAAATATAGGGATTATCGAGAACCGCCTCCATTTTTTCGCTATCGGTAATAAAATAGGGCGAAATATATCCACGGTCGAATTGCATACCTTCAACTACTTTAACTACGGTGTCGGTACCTTTGGCTTCTTCAATGGTAATAACACCTTCGTGACCTGCTTTCGACATGGCGTATGAAATGGTAACACCTATTTCTTTTTCGTTGTTGGCCGAGATGGAACCCACCTGAGATATTTCGTCAACTTCAACAATCTCGCTGATAATTTTAGCTCGTTCGTCGTAAGCAATTTCAGCCTTTTTTTCTTTCAGTTCTTTGAAGAGAACTTCAGCTTTCGAAATAATATCGTTTTTGGTGATTGAACGCGACTGTTTCTGCAAGTTTTCTATAGCCACATGTACTGCTTTGTCGATACCGCGTTTCAGATCCATCGGATTGGCTCCTGCTGCAACGTTCTTTAAACCTGTGTTGATAATAGCTTGTGCCAAAACCGTAGCAGTGGTTGTTCCATCGCCTGCATCATCGTTGGTTTTAGAGGCCACTTCTTTCACCAGCTGAGCACCCATGTTTTCGAAAGGATCTTTCAGTTCCACTTCTTTGGCCACAGTTACACCGTCTTTGGTTACCTGTGGAGCTCCGTATTTTTTTTCGATAACCACATTTCTGCCTTTGGGACCCAGAGTAACTTTTACTGCGTCAGCCAAGATATTCACGCCTTTTTTTAGTGCATCGCGCGACTCGAGGTTAAATTTCAATTCTTTTGCCATTGTTATTTTTGATTTTTAGGTTATTAAAATACTAATAAAATATCGTTCTGATTCAAAATCAGATAGTCTTCGTTATCGATTTTGATTTCTGTTCCGCTGTATTTGCCATACAACACCATGTCGCCTTCTTTCACTTCCATTTCTTCATCTTTTTTTGCTTTGCCCACGGCAACGATTTTTCCACGTTGGGGTTTTTCTTTTGCCGAATCGGGGATTATAATACCTGATGCTGTTTTTTGTTCAGCAACTTCGGGCTTCACAAGTACTTTTCCTGCTAAGGGTCTTCCTAAATTTGCCATAGTCTTATTGTTTTAATGGTTATTTTTTATTTTACGGCTTTTAACAGTCGAAAACTATGCCATTTGAACGGAATGCGTTTTAACTGTCATTTTTTCCTTTTCATAAAACCAATAATGCCAAAATAAGGGTGTCATTTTGGCATCATTAGAAATGGGAATAGTATTAACTATTTCAGAAATTTAAAATCTCTTCCAAGATAACTGGCAGCATCACCAAGATTTTCTTCGATGCGTAACAACTGATTGTATTTGGCTATCCTGTCGGAACGGCTGGCAGAGCCTGTCTTGATAAGACCTGTGTTCATTGCTACAGCTAAATCGGCAATAAAGGTATCTTCGGTTTCGCCCGAACGATGGCTAATAACAGTAGTATATGCATTGGTTTGTGCCAACTGAATGGCATTTATGGTCTCGGTAAGTGTACCTATTTGATTCACTTTAATTAGAATTGAGTTGGCAATCTGGTTTTCAATTCCTTTTTTCAGTCGGTTTACATTAGTAACGAACAAATCATCGCCCACAAGTTGTATTTTGCCACCGAGTTTTTCGGTCATCAGCTTCCATCCCTCCCAGTCGTCTTCAGCCAATCCGTCTTCAATCGAGATTAAAGGATACTTATTCACCCAGTTCACCCAGTAATCAACCATTTCAGCCGGTGTGCGTTTACTACCATCTGATTCGAAAATATAAAGGCCCTTGTCTTTATTAAAAAACTCGGACGCAGCAGGGTCTAATGCAATAAAAATATCTTCACCCGGTTTGTAACCGGCCAATTCGATAGCTTTAATCACATATTCGATAGCTTCTTCATTCGATTTCAAATTAGGAGCAAAACCTCCCTCATCGCCTACATTGGTAACAAATTTACTTTTCTTGAGAACTGCCTTAAGCTTATGAAAAACTTCGGTGCCCATTTGCAAGGCTTGTGCAAATGTATCGGCACCCACCGGCATAATCATATATTCCTGTATGTCGATAAGGTTATCGGCATGCTGCCCTCCATTTAAAATATTCATCATGGGTATGGGAAGCATATGGGCATTTACGCCACCCAAATAAGAATACAATGGCAGACCGTGTTCCTGTGCTGCAGCCGTGGCAACCGCCATCGAAACGCTGAGTATGGCATTGGCGCCCAACGACGATTTGTTTTCGGTTCCGTCGATTGATAGCATCACCATATCAACAAGCCGCTGGTCGGTAACTTCGTATCCGTTCAAGGCTTCGTTAATGGTTTCGTTGACATTGTGAACGGCCTGCAGCACACTTTTACCACCGTACATCGAATCAACGTTATCGCGAAGTTCAACTGCTTCGTGCACCCCAGTAGAGGCACCACTGGGCACCGCCGCTCTTCCCACGGCGCCACTGGTTGAGAATACTTCGGTCTCGATAGTTGGATTACCGCGCGAATCGAGAATTTGTCGAGCGTGAATGTTTGCAATTTGTCCCATAGTTATTTGATTTTAGGCTATAAAATTAAAAAAAAAGAGGGACAAAGCCCTCTCTTTAAAAATTTATTCTAAAATTATTCTGCAGCCTTTTCGTCGTTGTTGTTTTCAACTTCGGGCGCAGCATCAATTTTGCTGTCTTCAATTATTGGCTTTGCTTCGACTACCGGCTTCTCGGTTTTCGCTTTCGCCTGAGGCTCAGCTACAGCTCCAACGGCTTTTTTACGAGAACGACGAGCAGTTTTCTTTTGTGTGGTTTTTGTTCCCAACATATTTTCGTTATAGTCGACCAATTCTATGAGGCACATTTCGGCATTGTCGCCAATACGTTTTCCTGTTCTCAAAATTCTGGTATATCCACCCGGACGATCGCCAACCTTTACGATAATTTCGCGGAACAATTCCGAAACGGCTTTTTTGTCCTGCAACTCACTGAAAACTACACGACGATTGTGTGTACTATCTTCTTTTGCCTGAGTAATTAAGGGCTCTACATACGTTCTAAGAGCCTTTGCTTTTGCTACGGTAGTATTTATTCGTTTATGTATCAGCAACGAAATAGCCATATTCGACAACATCGCTTTTCGATGTGCACTTTTACGACCTAAATGATTAAAATTTTTCCTGTGTCTCATCTCTTTTCAAAATTATTCCTTATCGAGTTTGTATTTTGATATCTCCATCCCAAAATTCAGGTTGATATTATCGAGCAGGTTTTCCAGTTCTGTCAACGATTTTTTACCAAAGTTCCTGAATTTCAGTAAATCGTTCTTGTTGAACTGTACCAAATCGCCCAGAGTTTCCACTTCGGCAGCTTTCAGGCAGTTGAGTGCGCGAACCGACAAGTCGAGATCTACGAGTTTGGTTTTTAGCAGTTGTCGCATATGCAATACTTCTTCGTCGAACTCTTCACTTTCCATTTTCTCATCGGCGTCGATAGTGATTTTTTCGTCGGAGAAGAGCATGAAGTGATAAATCAATATTGTTGCGGCTTCTTTCAGCGCTTCTTTAGGGTGTATTGAACCATCTGTTTCGATGTCGATAATCAGTTTTTCGTAATCGGTTTTCTGCTCCACCCTCATATTTTCGATCTGATATTTCACATTCACCACAGGGGTATGAATAGAACCGATAGGAATCACACCTATCTCATCTTCGAGCGGTTTATTCTCATCAGGAGTAACATAACCTCTACCCTTGTTAATGGTAATTTCCATTTTCAGGGTTACCGATTGTTCCATCCTGCATATCAGCAAATCGGGGTTGAGAATTTTGAATCCGGTAAGGAATTTCCCGATATCGCCCGCCCTAAATTCATCCTGACCATTAACAATGATGGTTGCTTTTTCGTGAGTAAAGTCTTCTATCTGGCGTTTAAACCGAATTTGTTTCAGTTGCAAAACAATCTCGGTAACATCTTCCATAACACCTTTGATGCTTGTAAACTCATGATCGACTCCTTCAATTTTAATTGAAGTAATAGCAAAGCCTTCGAGCGAAGAAAGCAGTATTCTTCGTAGTGAATTGCCAATTGTGATGCCATAACCGGGTTCGAGAGGACGAAATTCGAACTTTCCGCGAAAATCGTCTGATTCCAGCATTATGACTTTGTCGGGTTTCTGAAATGCTAATATTGCCATTTACTATGTTATTTTGAATATAATTCCACAATGAGTTGTTCTCTAATATTTTCGGGTATCTGTTCACGTTCCGGAAGACTTAACAGTTTTCCACAATGCGTTTCAACATCCCATTCAATCCATGGATACTTACTGTGATTGAACCCTGTAAGTGCCTGAGAAATCACTTCAAGTGACTTTGATTTTTCGCGAATACCAACAACATCGCCAGGAACAATTATGCGTGAGGCAATATTACAAATATCACCATTAACAATTATGTGACGATGACTCACCAGCTGACGAGCAGCAGCGCGTGTAGGGGCAATGCCCATTCTGAAAACCACATTGTCGAGGCGCGATTCCAGTAATTGCAGGAGCACCACACCCGTGATCCCTTTACTCGATTGCGCTCTATGGAATGTTTTACGAAACTGACGTTCGAGCACTCCATAAGTGTATTTAGCTTTTTGCTTTTCGGCCAGCTGAATACCATACTCAGAACTTTTTTTACGTCTTTTATTTAAACCATGAAATCCCGGAGGATAGTTTTTCTTATCGAGATACTTATCGGGTCCGTAAATTGGTTCTCCAAACTTTCGGGCGATTTTGCTTTTTGGGCCTATATACCTTGCCATATTAACTATTAAATTTTTTAAAAAACAATATTATTAAACTCTTCTTCTCTTGGGAGGTCTACAACCATTGTGAGGCAACGGAGTTACATCGGTAATCTCCATAACTTCAATACCCATATTGTGAATGGTTCTGATAGCTGATTCCCTTCCTGATCCGGGGCCTTTCACAAATACTTTTACCTTGCGTAATCCGAGATCGTAAGCGGTTTTTGCGCAGTCTTCGGCTGCTACCTGAGCTGCATAGGGAGTATTTTTCTTACTGCCCCTGAAGCCTTTCTTGCCACTCGACGACCAAGATATAACCTGACCATCATTATTTGTCAACGAAATAATAATATTGTTGAACGATGAATGTATATGCGCTTGACCTGTCGGTTCAATCTTAACAACGCGCTTTTTCGTGGTTTTAACTTTTTTTGCCATACTTCAACTATTTAGTGGCTTTTTTCTTATTGGCTATCGTTTTTTTCTTACCTCTCCTGGTTCTTGCATTGTTTTTGGTTTTTTGGCCACGCAATGGCAAACCGATTCTGTGACGGATACCACGATAGCAACCAATGTCTTGCAAACGTTTTATGTTCAACTGTGTTTCGGAGCGCAATTCACCCTCGAGTCGATATTCTCCGGCAGCACGACGTATTTCAGCAATCTGATCGTCGTTCCAATCCTGAGCTTTAGTGTTATAGTCAACTCCGGCTTTGTCTAAAATTTCACGAGCTCTGTTCACTCCTATTCCATAAATGTAAGTAAGGGCTATTACTCCTCTCTTCTTACTTGGAATGTCAATACCAGCAATTCTTGCCATGTGTAATTATTTTAATGTTAACCTTGACGTTGTTTAAACTTTGGATTTTTCTTATTGATAACATAAATCCTTCCCTTACGTCTCACGATTTTGCAATCGGCCGATCGTTTTTTTACTGATGCTCTAACTTTCATAATTTATCCAATATTTTTATTTATACCTAAATGTTATTCTTCCTTTTGTTAAATCGTATGGCGACATTTCGACCCTAACCTTATCACCGGGCAGTATTCGTATGTAGTGCATTCTCATTTTACCCGAAATATGAGCGGTAATGATATGCCCATTGTGAAGTTCTACCCGGAACATTGCATTCGACAATGCTTCGGTTATGGTACCATCCTGTTCTATCGACGGTTGTTTCGCCATACAATTCTTTTCTCTTTTTTAATTACCTAATTCCCTATCAATTATGTCAAAATTCGACAATATGTCTGCTTTATCTTTTCTAATTACGACAGTGTGTTCAAAATGAGCGCTTGGCTTTCGGTCAGAAGTGCGTATAGTCCATCCGTCTTTCATCTGAATAACATTTTTTCGACCCAGATTAATCATCGGTTCAATGGCAATAACCATATTACTTGTCAATTTCACTCCCTGCCCTTTTCTACCATAATTGGGCACTTCGGGTTTTTCGTGAAGACTTCTTCCGATGCCATGACCAACCAATTCTCGAACCACCGAAAAACCATTTTTCTCGGCGTGGTTTTGAATAGCGAATCCAATGTCTCCAATTCGGTTTCCAACTTTTGCTTGTTCTATTCCGAGATACAAAGCCTGGCGTGTAACATCAATCAGTTTTTTAACTTCGTCGTTTACCACACCTACAGTAAAGGTAAAAGCAGAATCGCCGTGGAAACCGTTTTTGTAAACACCGCAATCTATCGACACTAAATCGCCATATTGCAACAGGTAATCAGAAGGAATTCCATGAACAACCACATCATTCACCGACACACAAAGAGATTTTGGATAGCCGTTGTAATTCAGGAATCCGGGAACTGCCCCGTGATCTCTGATAAACTGTTCGGCCAACACATCGAGACGATTGGTGCTTACACCTTCTTTAATTTCGCGAGCCAGCATTGCGTGAGTCTTCGACACCAGCAAATTGCTTTCGCGCATTAACTCAATCTCTTCTTCTGTCTTAATAAAAATCATCAAAGAACGTTAAAATTTCCTACATGGCCGAGGTTGTAGCACCTCTGCCCTTAATTCTACCCGATTTTGTGAGTCCATCGTAATGTCTCATCAACAAATGACTTTCAATTTGCTGAAGTGTATCGAGTACCACCCCAACAAGAATCAGCAGCGAAGTACCTCCATAGAAACTTGCAAACTGATTGTTGATTCCTGCGAGCATGGCTATTGCAGGTAAAATTGCTATGATAGCCAAAAAGATAGAGCCGGGCAGTGTTATGCGCGACATAATATTATCGAGAAAATCAACTGTTTTTTTGCCCGGTTTTATGCCCGGGATAAAACCACCGTTCTTCTTCATATCCTCGGCCATTTGCTGTGGATTGATAGTAACGGCTGTGTAGAAATATGTAAAAATAATGATAAGCAAAGCGAACACGAAGTTGTACCAAAAACCTGTGTAATCGGCGAAGGCGGCAACAAAGCCACTGCTTTCGCCTGCAAAGCCTGCAAACATAAGCGGTACAAACATAAGCGCCTGTGCAAAAATGATGGGCATTACACCGGCTGCGTTAATCTTTAGCGGAATATATTGCCGTACGCCACCGTATTGTTTATTACCAACCACGCGTTTTGCATATTGCACAGGTATACGTCTTACGGCCTGCACCAATGCAATCGACAGCATAAACACAACAAAAAGCAGTATCATTTCAACCAGGAACATGACCAATCCTCCGGTTTGTTCTTCGAAGCGAGAAATAAACTCGGCAGCAAAGGCAAAAGGGAGACGTGCAATAATCCCAATCATGATAATTAAAGAAATACCATTACCAATACCCCTGTCGGTAATTTTTTCACCGAGCCACATAACAAACATGGTTCCCGCTGTTAGTATTATCACCGAAGTAAATGTGAACATAAAACCTGAGGCAATAAAAGCAGTTGCAGGCAACTGGGCGTGAAGGTTAGCGATATAGGTTGGGGCCTGCAACAACAGAATAGCTACTGTTAAATACCGTGTAATCTGATTGATTTTCTTGCGACCACTCTCGCCTTCGCGCTGAAGTTTCTGGAAATAAGGCACTGCGATACCCAATAACTGCACCACAATAGATGCAGAAATATAAGGCATAATTCCAAGTGCAAAAATGGAAGCATTTGAGAAAGCTCCGCCCGAAAACATATCGAGAAGACTTAATACACCATCGGAGGTTTGAGCTTTCAGATCGGCTAATTGGTTCGGGTCGATGCCGGGCAACACAATATAGGAACCGAGTCGATAAATTGCAATAAATCCGATTGTGATCAGAATTCGGGAGCGCAAATCCTCGATTTTCCAGATATTCTTTAATGTCTCAATAAATCGTTTCATTCTTTAGATTTTTTCAACGGTTCCACCTAGAGCTTCGATTTTTTCAATGGCTGTTTTCGAAAAAGCATGAGCCTTCACATTGAGAACTGCTTTTAAGTCGCCGTTACCCAAAATTTTGACTTTATCTTTTTTTGCCACAAGGCCATTGTCGATTAATGTATTCACACTAATATCGGTAGTGTTTGCCTTTTCGGTTAGTGCTTGAAGTGTGCTAACATTGATACCTTTATACTCAAGACGATTCAGGTTATTGAAGCCGAACTTGGGAGAAGTTCTTTGAAGGGGCATCTGGCCACCCTGAAAACCTCTTGTACGTTTGTATCCCGAACGCGATTGAGCTCCTTTGTGTCCACGTGTCGATGTACCGCCACGCCCTGATCCCTGCCCACGTCCTAATCGCTTTTTGTTCTTCACAGAACCTTTTGCCGGTTTTAAACTACTTAAATCCATAACTATACTTTCGTTTACAAATTAAACTTCTTCTACCTTCACTAAATGATGTACCTTTTTTACCATTCCCAACACTTGTGGAGTGGCTTCCAGTTCAACACTATAGTGCATTCTCTTGATTCCCAGAGCCTCGATGGTGCGTTTCTGACGCAATGTACATCCGATTTTGCTCCTTATTTGTGTGATTTTAATTTTCGTCATGACAATAATCTTAACCGTTAAAAACTTTATCAATACTCACCTGACGATGCATTGCTACAGTATTGGCATCTCTTAATTCTATGAGTGCAGCAAAAGTTGCTTTAACCAGGTTATGCGGATTCGATGATCCCTTCGATTTGGCAAGCACGTCGGTAACACCTACACTTTCGAGAACAGCACGCATAGCACCTCCGGCCTTTACACCGGTACCCGAAGATGCCGGCTTAAGCCATACTTTTGCACCACCGTATTTGGCAATTTGCTCGTGGGGAATGGTTCCTTTCACCACAGGTACTTGTATCAGATTTTTCTTTGCATCTTCAACACCTTTGGCAATGGCAGAGGTTACCTCGCTGGCTTTTCCCAGTCCATAACCAACAATACCGTTTTCGTTACCAACCACTACTATAGCCGAAAAACTAAAGGTACGGCCTCCCTTGGTAACTTTTGTTACTCTTTGTATTCCGACCAATCTGTCTTTGAGTTCCAGATCACTGGTCTTTACTTTTCTTATGCTACTCGACATATTCATTGTGTTTCTTAAAATTTAAGCCCTCCTTCTCTCGCACCTTCTGCCAACGACTTCACTCTACCATGATAGAGATAGCCGTTTCTATCGAAAACCACTTCTGTAATACCGGCTTCACTGGCTTTTTGTGCTACCAGTTTACCAACCATATTGGCTTTAACGGATTTGTTAGCTACCTGAGCTGCTATTTCCTTACTTAATGATGTGGCAGCCACCAGCGTAACACCATTGATGTCGTCGATCAACTGAACGCTGATTTGGTTGTTACTGCGATATACCGACATCCTTGGCCTTGTCTGTGTTCCGTTGACGTGTTTCCGGATGCGACTTTTTATTTTTAATCTTCTGTTTTGCTTCGAAAAAGCCATTGCTGTAATTTTTACTTGTTATACATTAGCTGATTTACCCGATTTCCTGCGTAATTCTTCGCCTACAAACTTAATCCCTTTTCCCTTATAAGGTTCAGGTTTACGCATCGACCTGATTTTTGCGGCCACGTGTCCGAGCAATTGTTTGTCGTGACTGGTAAGTGTAATAATTGGATTAGACCTCTTTTCGGTTTTGGCTTCAACCTTTATTTCGGCAGGTAATTCAAAATGAATATGATGAGAATATCCCAGCGACATTTCTAATATCTGACCTTTTGCTTCAGCCTTGTAGCCAACACCAACCAGTTCCTGTTGCAGGGTAAAACCCTTCGACACTCCTTCTACCATATTGGCAATTAACGAGCGATACAAACCATGACTCGATCTATCGTTGGGTTCATCAGAATTTCGTTTCACCAGTATTTCGGTGTCGCTAATTTCAATCTGGGTATCGTTATGAATCTTCTGCTGTAATTCCCCCAAGGGACCTTTCACAGTAATAACACCCTCGTTAACGGTAACGCTAACATTAGAAGGTTTGCTAATCGGTAATTTTCCTATCCTTGACATGATAAAACTTTTTAATAAATGTAACACAATACTTCGCCACCAACATTCAAGGCACGAGCTTCCTTATCTGTCATAATGCCTTTATTGGTTGACAAGATAGCCACGCCCAAACCGTTCAATACTCTGGGCAATTCGTTGCTGGGAACATATTTACGCAAACCGGGTTTACTTACACGGGTAAGACTTTTTATTGCCGGAACCTTGCTAATAGGATGATACTTCAAGGCGATTTTAATATTGCCCTGATGACCTTCATCTTCGAATTTATAATTTAAAATATAGCCTTTATCGAAGAGAACTTTGGTCATTTCCTTCTTAATGTTCGAAGCCGGAATTTCAACCACTCTGTGTTTTGCCATTACGGCGTTTCTGATGCGTGTCAGAAAATCTGCAATCGGATCTGTCATTATTCTGATTCTTATATATTACCAACTTGCTTTCTTAATACCCGGTATGAGGCCTTGCGATGCCATTTCGCGAAAAACGATTCTACTTACTCCGAACTGACGCATATATCCTTTCGGACGGCCCGATTGACTGCAACGATTGTGCAAGCGCACCGGCGATGCATTTTTGGGCAAATCCTGCAGGGCTTCATAGTTTCCTTCTTTTTTCAGTCTTTCTCGCTTTGCAGCATATTTATCTACCAGTTTCTGCCTCTTCACTTCGCGGGCCTTCATAGATTCTTTTGCCATATTAGTTCTTTTTTAAGTTTTTAAATGGAATACCAAAATGCTTCAACAAGGCAAATGCTTCTTCGTCGTTTTCAGATGATGTAACAAAAGTGATATCCATCCCTAACATTTTATAGATTTTATCGATATCTATTTCGGGGAATATAATTTGTTCGGTAACACCCAAGGTATAGTTACCCCTGCCATCTAGTTTATAATTAACACCTTTAAAATCGCGAATACGCGGCAGGGCAACAGAAATAAGTCTTTCGAGAAACTCATACATTTTCTCGCGACGCAGCGTAACCCGGATTCCAATGGGCATTTTCTTCCTGAGTTTAAAGTTTGAAACGTCTTTCTTCGACAATGTGGTAACAGGTTTTTGGCCTGTGATTATTGTCATTTCTTCGAGCGCTATTTCGATGATTTTTTTATCGGCAATAGCCATACCGAGACCCTGATTTATAACAATCTTCTCGAGTCGGGGCACCTGCATCACCGAGGTGTATCCGAATTCTTTCGTCATTTCAGGAATTATTTCTTCCTGATATTTCTTCATTAATGAGGGTTTGTAGTCCATTATTTAATCTCCTCTCCTGATTTTTTTGCGTAACGAACCAATTTATTGTTTTTCCCGATTTTGCGACCGATACGAGTGGGCTTACCTGTTTTCGGATCGGCAATCATCAGATTCGAGATATGCACCGGGGCTTCTTTTTTCAAAATTCCTCCCTGAGGTGCCTTTGCATTTGGTTTTGTATGTCGCGAGATAATATTAACACCTTCGACAATAGCTCTTTCTTTTTCGCGATCAACGCTCAGAACCCTGCCTTGCTGTCCTTTCGATTCGCCGGCTATTACAACAACCGCGTCTCCTTTTTTTACATGAAATTTCCTTGCCATTTCAATATGCTATTATTTTATAAAACTTCGGGTGCTAACGAAACAATCTTCATATATTGTTTTTCGCGTAACTCACGGGCAACGGGTCCAAAAATACGTGTACCTCTAATTTCGCCGGCATTGTTTAACAAAACGCAGGCATTGTCATCGAAACGTATATAAGAACCATCAGCGCGACGAATTTCTTTTTTTGTTCTAACAATAACAGCTTTGGTTACTGTACCTTTTTTCATGTCGCCCCCCGGCATAGCCGATTTAACGGTAACAACAATTTTATCGCCAATTCCGGCATATTTACGTCCGGTACCTCCCAACACCCTGATGCAAAGAACTTCTTTTGCACCGCTGTTATCGGCAACCGTTAATCTTGATTCTTGTTGTATCATAACTATTTAACCTTTTCAACGATTTCAACTAATCTCCAATTCTTATTCTTGCTCAACGGACGGGTTTCCATTATGCGTACCACATCACCTATATCACAAATGTTAGTCTCGTCGTGAGCTACAAATTTCTTTGTTTTGTTCACGAACTTACCGTATTTGGGGTGTTTTTCTTTTCGTTTAACGGCAACAACAATCGATTTCTCCATTTTATTGCTTACAACAACTCCAATACGTTCTTTTCTTAAGTTTCTGTTTTCCATATGCAATTGTAGCTTATTTATTATTTAATTGCCTTTTTGTAAGCTCGGTTTTCAAACGTGCAACCAGTCTTCGTACCTCAACAATCTTTTGTGGGTTATCGAGAGGCGATACCACGTGATTCATCTTCATACGTGTAAGAGTGGTTTTGGTCTCTTCGATTTTTTCGACAAGTTCTTTGTCGTTCAATTCTCTGATTTCGGTGTTTTTCATTTCACTGAATCTTATTCGTTATAATCAAAATCTCTTCTCACAACAAACTTTGTTTTAATCGGCAACTTCTGAGATGCTAAACGCAAGGCTTCTTTTGCCAACTCGAGCGATACACCATCGGCTTCGAACAAGATGCGACCCGGTGTTACCGGTGCCACAAAACCTTCGGGAGATCCTTTACCTTTACCCATACGAACTTCTGCCGGTTTCTTGGTAATTGGTTTGTCGGGGAATATTCTAATCCATATCTGCCCCTGACGTTGCATTTTGCGGGTTACCGCGATCCTGGCTGCTTCTATCTGCCTTCCTGTTATCCAAGCCGTCTCTTCGGCTTTAATGGCAAATGAACCAAAAGCAATCTCGTGTCCTCGCTGGGCAACACCTTTCATTTTGCCCTTTTGCTGCCTTCTAAATTTTGTCTTTTTTGGCTGTAACATTATTTCCCCGTTTTATTCAGTTATCTTTTATTACTACGTTGTTGCTTCTTATTATTCGCAATTTTCTTTGCTCCTTTTACTTCGATGCTCGGTGAAAGATCTCGTTTTCCGAAAATCTCGCCACGACAAATCCAAACCTTCACTCCGATAAGTCCGGTTTTCGTAAGCGCTTCGCCCAGAGCATAGTCGATGTCTGCTCTGAGAGTGTGCAAAGGGGTGCGACCTTCTTTGTACATCTCCGAACGAGCCATTTCTGCGCCATTTAAACGTCCCGAAACCTGTATTTTAATTCCTTCGGCACCCATGCGCATTGTAGATGCAATTGCCATTTTCACAGCCCTGCGATAAGCTACTTTGCCTTCGATTTGACGAGCTACATTATTGGCTACAAGGTTTGCATCGAGTTCAGGTCGTTTAATCTCGAAAATATTAATCTGCACATCTTTGTTGGTGAGTTTCTTGAGCTCTTCTTTGAGGGTGTCTACCTCCTGACCTCCACGACCAATTATTATTCCCGGACGGGCTGTTTTAATGGTAATGGTTATCATTTTTAAAGAACGCTCAATTACAATGCTCGAAACACTGGCTTTTGCCAAGCGAGCATTCAGATAACGGCGAATGCTTGCATCTTCGGCGAGTTTGTCGGCGTATTTATTGCCACCGTACCAGTTTGATTCCCAACCTTTAATGATGCCTAATCTGTTGGCTATCGGATTACATTTCTGTCCCATCTAAAACTTATTATATTTCGTTTTCAACTAAACTTTCCTGCTCATTTGTTTCGGCAATAACATGGCTGCCAATAACCACATACACATGGTTCGAACGCTTGCGAATGCGGAATGCTCTTCCCTGAGGTGCAGGGCGAACTCTTTTAAGACTGCGGCCTTCATCAACCGATATCTCTTTTATATATAGCCCTGCTTCTTCCATCCGTACACCTTCGTTCTTTGCCTGCCAATTGGCTACTGCCGACATTACCAGTTTAGCGAGTTTCGAAGATGCGTGTTTTGATGAATACTTCAATATATCTAAAGCTTTATTCACTTCCTCGCCTCTAATCAGATCGGCAACCAACCTCATTTTTAGCGGAGAGGTAGGGCAATTATTAAGCTCAGCGTAACTGGTGTTACGTCGCTGCTCTTTCATTTGAGTTGCTTTATTGCGTTTTCTTGCACCCATAGTTTCTTTTAATTATATCGGTTATTTTTTCTTCCCTCCATGACCTCTGAACGTTCTTGTTGGGGCAAACTCACCAAGCTTATGACCAACCATATTTTCGGTAACATAAACGGGGATGAATTTGTTCCCATTATGAACGGCTATAGTATGCCCAACAAAATCAGGAGAAATCATGCTTGCCCGCGACCATGTTTTAACAACAGACTTTTTACCGCTATCGTTCATGGTCATAATTTTCTTTTCCAGTTTAACACTGATAAATGGTCCTTTTTTTAATGATCTGCTCATACAATACCTATATTATTTTTTGCGACGTTCAACAATGAATTTACTGGATGGCTTTTTCTTGTCACGGGTTTTATAACCTTTAGCCAGCAAGCCTTTTCTCGATCGGGGATGTCCTCCCGAAGCACGACCTTCGCCGCCACCCATTGGGTGATCGACCGGATTCATTACTACACCACGAGTGCGTGGTCGGCGACCCAACCAACGTGACCTACCGGCTTTACCCGATTTCTCGAGACCGTGGTCGGAGTTGGAAACACTCCCAATAGTAGCTTTACATGTTGTGAGAATTTTGCGTGTTTCGCCCGATGGCATGCGCAAAATTGCATATTTTCCTTCTCTTGAAGTAAGCTGGCCGTAGGAACCGGCACTTCTGGCAAGTTTGCCGCCTTCACCAGGTCGCATTTCGATGTTATGCACTATTGTTCCTAAAGGAATGTCGGACAAGAAAAGTGTATTTCCAATTTCCGGTGCGATTCCTTTACCTGTTTCCAAAATCTGACCAATCTTAAGGCCATTGGGAGCAATAATGTATCTCTTTTCACCATCATGGTAGGCAACCAATGCAATACGAGCGGTTCTGTTCGGATCGTATTCAATAGTTTTTACCACAGCTTTCATTCCATCACGATCGCGTTTAAAATCGATAATTCTGTAACGACGTTTGTGGCCACCACCAATATAGCGCATGGTCATTCTGCCCTGATTATTTCTTCCGCCTGTACGCTTTATTGGTTCAAGCAGCGACTTCTCGGGACCTACATGAGTAATCTCTTCAAAAGCACTGATTACTTTGAAGCGTTGCCCCGGTGTTGTTGGTTTTAATTTTCTTACAGCCATTGCGATTAAATATTGCTATAAAAATCAATAACTTCTCCCTCTTTCAGCGTAACTACGGCTTTTTTAAAGGCTGCGGTTTTCCCTTGGATCAATCCTGCTTTGGTAAACCTCGATTTTCTCTTGCCACCGTAACGCATCGTATTCACATCGGAAACCGAAACTCCGTAAAGCGACTCAACGGCCGTCTTTATTTGTATTTTGTTGGCGCGTTTATCGACAACAAAACCATAACGGTTCAGTTTGTCGGCCTGCGACATCATTTTTTCGGTAACTATTGGTCTTAAAATTATTTCCATTATAGGTTAATTTAAGCTATTATTCTTTCCAAAACATCAATCGACTCTTGTTCAAACATTAAAGTTGACGCCCACATTACATCGTAAGTACTTAAATCTGAAGCTGTTATAACTTTAACGTCACTCAAATTTCGAGATGACAAATATATATTATTATTTGGTTCCCTCACAACCAAAATGATTTTTTTGTTCGACAAATTGAAATTATTGATCAAATCAATAATATTTCTTGTTTTCACGCTATCGAAACTGAGGTTATCAACAACAATTATATTATTGTGTAAAGCCCTATAGGTTAATGCTGATTTTCGCGCCAGCCGTTTCACCTTCTTGTTCAATTTGAACGCATATATTCGGGGTCTGGGGCCAAATACACGACCGCCTCCTCGGAACAATGGGTTATTCATACCGCCGGCACGCGCTGTACCGGTACCTTTCTGACGTTTAATTTTACGTGTACTGGCAGCAATCTCGCTTCTTTCTTTCGATTTATGAGTACCCTGCCTGTTGTTGGCCATGTATTGCTTGCAAGCAAGATAAATAGCGTGATTGTTAGGCTCAATGGCAAAAACAGAATCGTTGAGTTCTATTTCGATGCCTGATTCCTTTCCTGATTTATTATATACTGGTACTTTCATTATCTTTCAATAATTAAATATGAACCTATAGCACCCGGAACCGATCCTTTGATAAGAACCAAGTTGCTTTGCGGGATAACTTTTAACACTCTCAAACTGATCATTTTTACAGTTTTGCCACCCATGCGACCACCCATTCTCATTCCTTTGAAAACGCGTGAAGGCCACGATGAGGCACCCAATGACCCGGGAGCTCTTCCTCGGTTATGCTGACCATGGGTTTGGTCGTTAACACCCGAAAAGCCGTGACGTCTAACAACACCTTGATGCCCTTTACCTTTGGTGGTTCCCGATACATCGCAGAATTCGCCTTCGATAAAGATGCTTACGTCGATAATGTCGCCTACGCGAGGTTCCCGTAATTCATCGTTAAGTTTAATTTTCCCAAACTTCTGAAATTCAACCACTTTTCGTTTTGGAGTTGTTCCAGCTTTCTTAAAATGACCTTGCATGGCCTTTGTTGTATGCTTGTCCTTTTTGTCGTCGAAGGCAATTTGTACTGCTGCGTAACCGTCGTTCTCGATAGTTCTGATTTGGGTTACTACGCAAGGGCCTGCCTCAACAACAGTGCATGGGATATTTTTCCCCTCGGCACTGTAGATGGAAGTCATACCGATTTTCCTGCCAATAATTCCTTGCATTTTCTTTTTGTATTAAATAATTTATATTCTCTCAGACTTTGATTTCAACTTCAACACCACTTGGAAGCTCCATTTTCATAAGAGCATCGATGGTTTTTGTACCGGTGCCGTAGATATCGAGCAATCGCTTGTAGGAACTTAGCTCAAACTGTTCGCGCGACTTTTTATTCACAAAAGTGGAACGATTTACGGTAAAAATACGTTTGTGAGTGGGTAAAGGAATCGGTCCGCAAACTACGGCGCCGGTTGCTCTTACCGTTTTCACAATTTTTTCGGCTGATTTGTCAACCAGATTGTGGTCGTAAGATTTTAGTTTAATTCTGATTTTTTGACCCATATTCATAACACTAGAGGTATTTGATTAAAAATTATATTTATTGATGTTTAAAATTTCTTCCTGAATTTGTGCAGGAACTTTCTCGTAATGCGAGAATTCCATGCTGAAACTTGACCTCCCTGAAGTAATTGTTCGCAAAGCTGTTACATACCCGAATTGTTCAGCAAGCGGTACCATTGCTTTAATGATGCGAACCTTAGCACGTGAATCCATGCCTACAATATTTCCACGACGGCGGTTGAAATCGGCTACTACATCGCCAACGTATTCTTCGGGAGTTACCACATCGGTCCGTGTAATCGGTTCGAGGATAACAGCTTTCACTTTTCTGCTGGCTTCAGCAAATGCTTTTCGCGCTGCAATTTCGAACGATAAAGTATCGGAATCAACACTATGGTAGCTACCATCGAGTAGTGTCGCTTTTAAATTATTCATTGGATATCCCGAAATGGGTCCGTTGTGCAATGCTACACACAAGCCTTTTTCTACTGCATTAATATATTCTTTTGGTAAAACGCCACCCTTGGTTTGGTTTTCGAAAATTAAACCTGTAACTGTGTTGTCTTCAACCGGTTCGAACAATATGGTAACCTCGGCAAACTTACCTTTACCTCCTGTTTGCTTGCTAAACACCATATGGTATTCGATAGCCTCTGTAATTTCTTCTTTGTAGTTTACTCTGGGATTCCCCTTGTTTATTTTCAATCCGAACTCGCGATGAATGCGGTCGGTAACAATATCGAGATGTAATTCTCCCATGCCGCTTATTAGGGTTTGCCCCGATTGTTCATCATAGCGGACCATAAAGGTGGGGTCTTCATCCTGCATGCGGCGCAAGGCCAAATTCAGTTTTTCGAGATCAGCCTGAGTTTCTGGCTCCACGGCCATCAGTATAACCGGTTCAGGAAAATTCATACTTTCGAAAAGAATGGGTTTATCTTCGTCGCAAAGGGTGTCGCCGGTTTTGGCATCTTTTAACCCCACAATGGCTACAATATCGCCGGCATTGGCCTCGTTTACCGGATTTTGCTTATTGGCATGCATTTGAAACAAGCGCGACACCCTATCTTTTTTTCCTGTCCGCACATTGTAAACCATGTCGCCCGATTTAATTTTTCCGCTATACACTCTAATATAGGCCAACTTACCCACAAACGAATCAATGGCTATTTTAAAGCATAATGCCGAGAATGGAGCGTTTATGTCTTGCTTACGTTCAATTTTCTCTTCTGTTTTTGGATGAACACCTTGCACAGCCGCTATATCGACGGGCGATGGCAAGTAAGCGCAAATGGCATCGAGTAGTTGTTGCACACCTTTGTTCTTAAATGATGCACCGCACAAAACAGGAACCACCTGATTTTTGATAACGGCAGAGCGAATAGCTGCAACAAATTCGGCGACACTAACACTACTGCGGTCTTCGAGGAATTTCTCTAACAATACATCATCGGCAATAGCCATGATATTATCGATAAGTTCTTCACGCAATTCGTGAGACAGCTCTTTCAGCTCGTCGGGTATTTCGGCAACCGTAAACTCCGCACCCAACGAGGCATCGCTTTCGTCCCAAACAAAGGCTTTATTGCTGATTAAATCGACAACACCGCAAAAACCATCCTCCATACCAATGGGAATTTGTACCGGAACAGCGTTGGCTCCCAGTTTTTCGCGCAATTGCCCCACCACATTCATGAAATCGGCACCTATCCTATCCATTTTATTAACAAAAGCCAAACGGGGAACACGATACGTATCTGCCTGATGCCAAACTGTTTCTGATTGCGGCTCGACACCTCCTACGGCACAAAACACACCAACAGCACCATCGAGTACTCGGAGCGAACGTTCCACTTCAACAGTGAAATCAACATGCCCGGGCGTATCGATAATATTAATGGTATATTTCTGGTCGGCGTAATTCCAAAATGTTGTGGTTGCCGCCGAAGTAATGGTTATTCCGCGCTCTTGTTCCTGCTGCATCCAGTCCATGGTAGCAGCACCATCGTGAACTTCACCTATCTTATAGTTTATACCGGTATAATACAAAATACGCTCGGTAGTAGTAGTTTTACCGGCGTCGATGTGTGCCATTATCCCGATATTCCTGATATGTGATAGCTCTGATGGCATGTTAATTTCTAGAAACGGAAGTGAGAGAATGCTTTATTTGCCTCTGCCATACGGTGTGTGTCTTCTTTTTTCTTGAAAGCAGCACCTTCCTGATTGTAAGCAGCCAGTATTTCGGCAGCCAGTTTGTCGGCCATACCTTTACCACCACGCTTACGTGCAAATGCTATCATCCATTTATGACTGATAGAAATTTTGCGATCTTGGCGTATTTCGGTAGGAACTTGAAATGTAGCACCACCAATTCTACGGCTTTTTACTTCCACTTGGGGAGTAATATTGTCGAGTGCTTTCTTCCAAATTTCAAGTGGGGTGTCTTCTGTGTCTTTAGCTCGCTTTTCTACAATTTCTAAAGCAGTGTAGAAAATATCGAAAGAAACCGATTTTTTACCTTCCCACATCATGTCGTTGACAAAGCGGGTAACCCGGGTATCGTTAAATTTGGGGTCAGGAAGCTGTTGTCTTTTTTTGGGTCTGGATTTTCTCATACCTTATATATATATTATATATTTAACCTTATTTCTTTTTTGCTGCTGCAGCTTTTTTCTTCTTCGACCCGTATTTCGACCTGCGTTGTTTTCGGCCATCGACACCAGCGGTGTCGAGAGCACCTCTCACCACGTGATATCTAACACCTGGCAAATCTTTTACCCTGCCACCACGCACCAGCACAATTGAGTGTTCCTGAAGATTGTGACCTTCTCCGGGAATGTAGGCGTTCACCTCTTTTCCATTGGTTAAACGCACCCTGGCAACTTTACGCATTGCTGAATTCGGCTTTTTGGGAGTAGTGGTGTACACTCTGGTGCACACACCCCGACGCTGCGGACATGAGTCTAAAGCAGGAGCTTTACTCTTGTCGATGCGGCTGATTCTTCCTTTTCGTACTAACTGTTGTATTGTTGGCATACAAACACTTTTATTTAATTAAAAACTCTGTTATAAAATGGACTGCAAAGGTAGATTAATTTTTGTTTTTAGCAATAATTCATAAAAATTTTATGGTTTTTTTCTTATATCAAGAGTTTTACAGGTTTTTTTGTTGTTGAAAAAAATATTCAAATTGATATTTTTCAGAAAATAAGGTACAATTTTCGCTTCTGTTCGGTTTTTTGAATTATTTTTTGAAACTCTATTTTTGTGTTTGGGAATAGTATATTTTTGTAACTGTAAAAAAATGAAAAAAATGAAAAGATTAAGCCTTTTAATTGCTACAATTGCTGTACTTGGTAGTTTTCTCAACTCATGCATAGAACCGGTTGATCCTACCGACAAGTATGAAGTAATTTATGTTACCGATGACATTACAACACCTACAACTTGGCTCACCGAAAAAGCCTATGTGATTCAAAAGACGAATTTTGAGGTTGCATCGTCGCTAACCATAGAGCCGGGTGCTGTTATTAAGTTTTCGTCGAGTTTTGCGTATCTTACGCTTACCGGGGATGGAACAATTAACGCTGTGGGCAATAGCAACAAACCTATTGTTTTTACGTCGCTGAAAGACGACAGCCACGGAGGCGACAGCAACAACGATGGAGACAACAGTACTGCGCAGGTGCAGGATTGGGGTACTATAGACCTAAACGGCACCACAGGTTGTGTGTTTAAGTATTGTGAATTTCGTTACGGAGGAATGGGTGTGAATGCAGAACCCACTCTCGAGCTTTCTGCTAATGCCAGTGCAGTCATCGAAAACTGCAAATTCATCAACAATGGCGGCGGTGTTCGTCAATCGGGTAACATTACATCGTACAAAGGTGCTCTGCATGCCGAAAGCGCAAGCAATCAAACTGTTATAATAAACAACACTTTCTACAACAACGTACTTCCGCTTACCATATTTGCCGAAATCGATATCGATGATTCCAATACATTCTCCTATTTCAATAACACCAACACTATGAACGGGATTTATGTTTGCGGCAACCGAATCATGAAAACCACCAACTGGATGGAAACAGAAGTGGCTTTTGTTATCACTCCCTTCGACCTCATCATACAAGAACCGTATAAATTGGTACTTGGCAACGATGTGGGACTAAAGTTTGTAGGTGACAGTCGTTTGAACTGTGGCGGAGGGGTGGCAGCACTCGAAAATTACGATGGCGACGGTGTTTTCTTTACTTCAATTAAAGATGATGTGAGAAAAGGCGATACCAATGGCGATGGAGCACAAACTTCTCCCGAAATAGCCGATTGGCTTGGTATTTTTCTTGATGATTTTAAAGCAGGGAATTATGCAAACTGGCAAAATATATTTTACAACGACCCCAACGTGGTAGTAAAAAAAGATTTGTAATTGGTTATTGTAACAGAACTATATAATGATGCCATTCTTACCGAGAGTGGCATTTTTATTTGTTATCCACAATCCTGATTATAAAATGCAAAGCGCATTTAAAACATGAAAGGCATAGGAATATGTAGTGTTCGCAAAGAAATACGAATACATTGAAGCACAAAATATTTTCGAACAAGATAGATGTGAATGGTTTATTCTCTATTTTTACAAAAACTTAACATGAAAAACGCTTTCACCGCATGCATTCTTACACTGGCACTACTCGCAAGCGCCTGTCAAAAAGAAAACATTACCCAATCGGGAATGGCAAACGACCATTTCTTCATAAAATCACAAGGGCAAACTATTCCAGTTCGGGTTGCCGGAAACATCGATAGCAAAAAAATGCTGATCGTGGTTCACGGTGGGCCCGGCGATAGTGGATTCGTTTATCGCGACAATTATGTGGTTGAAAATGTTGAACAAGAATTTGCCATGGTGTATTGGGATCAACCATTTGCCGGTGGTGCGCAGGGTAATGGCGGTAACAGTTCTCTTACCGTTTTTAGCGATGACTTAAAAAAACTGATTTATCTGCTAAAAGCAAAATACGGAAACGACAATCAAATATTTTTGATGGGGCACAGCTGGGGTGGCTTTGTTATCCCGTATTTTCTTATCGATGGCAACAATCAAAGTCTTGTTGATGGATGGATTCAGGTAGACGGTGCCCATAATACCCGCTTCAACCCATTTGTAAAAGAAATGATGTTGACCTATGGGCCTGTTGAAATTGCCGCGGGCAGAGAGATAGAATTCTGGCAGGAGGTACTCGACTTTTGTAATTCATCGGAATATGTTGACGACAACTACGATGTAATGCTAAAATTAAACCGATATGCACACATGGCAGGAAGCAAAATGCCTCAGGTGCTTGAACCTGTATATCCGGGGTATCCAAACATCATGAACTATGTTCCACAAACGGCGCAAATTATTAACAGCGTAAACTCGGTGTTACGTATGGGAATATTCGAAACAGCATTCAACGAAAACCCAGTTGTGGGCAATCTTCATTTAATACACACTCCCACCCTGCTGCTGTGGGGGCAATACGATTTTGTGTGTCCGCCTGCCTTAAAAGATGATATTGCAAACAATATAAGCAGCTCCGACGTAAGTGAACATATCTTCACCCATTCGGCACATTCGCCTATGGACAATGAATGTGAAGCTTTTTGGGCTGTAGTAATTAATTGGGTTCAATCACATTAGCAAATAAATATATGAAAAGTTTATTTCTGTTTTCGATACTGGCATTTTTATGCTTCGATATGGTATTTTCGCAAAGCGAGCAAGCATATACAGTAAACACCGGAATAAGAGCCGCATATATGGGGTCGATTGTACATCCAGGGTTCAAAATTGGTGTGGAGAAACCTTATAAATTCACTCAGATTGATAAAGTAAGAACAAAACGAACAAAAACGCTGTATCGCGAACGTTGCTTCGTGTATAGTTTCGGGATGTATCATCACAAAACCTTTCATACCAACTTTTTTGCGGAGGCAGAGTGGCTCATGCGAAAACAAAAGACAAGCGGCATGTTCTACGAATTTTCGACCGGATTGGGCTTGAGCCGAACATTTTATGCGGGGACAACCTATCGTATCGACGAACAGGGTAATACTGTGAGAATTCCTCTCGCTGGCAATTTCTATGGTTTAGCCGATATAAGTGCCGGTATCGGGTATAACTTTGATATAAAATTGAATAAACCTGCGAAAATTTATTTAAAACCCGGCATACTTGTAATGTTCCCGTACAACAAAATAGTGTATCCGAGGCCCACTGTCGAATTTGGAATGATATATAATTTTGATGGCTTCTGGAAATCTGCTCCGGCACATATTCACAAAACCATCGATAAGACAAAATAAATCAAGGCATTGGCCATTATGTGAAAACCAACAGCTATTGTCCGTTGCCGCAAAGTTTTAATTAAAAAACAGTCACTAGCCGCTATCAGCAAAAAACCCGATTAACGTACCAGCACAAATGCTGCCCATTTGGCAGGTTCTTCACGGAATTTCGATTTCATATACTGCTGCGTATAGTGAAATGAATCTTGTATGCTTTTGCCCGACAGGTATTGCTCGTAGAAATACTTCATAAACATGGCTGTTTCGGCATCGGGCACTTTCCACAGACTCATCATAAGGTATTCGGCACCTGCAGCCTTGAATGCCCGCTGTAGGCCAAAAACACCTTCGCTGCCTTTTATTTCGCCCAAACCGGTTTCGCATGCCGACAGCACCACCAGTTGTGTGCTTCCTAGGGTAACATTAGAAACTTCATACGCCGTTAATATCCCATCGTCGATTCCCTGAATGGCATACCCCGACCATGCCATGTTGGCTCCGGCAAACAATAGCCCAGCTCGGTTCAGCGGGTTTTCGGATGAACGATATATTTCCTCTCCCGAAAGGTTCATTTCGCTTTTACCTTCCGACTTTAGCACATCGGGGAAGAAAAAGCCATGTGTGGCAATGTGAATGATACGAGGCGAATTGTTCCCTCCCAAACTTTTAAACGATTCTTCAACAGCTTCTTTGCCCGAAAATGTTTGCACCTTAATTTTTTTCTTTTTTACCAGAGCTGCAATTTCATTTATTTCGGTAAGAGTTCCGGGCAAATAGTTCCATTCAGTCCCACCCCGTTCAAGTTCAACGGAAATAGAGCGAGATATAAAATCCTTGTCTTTCGCAATTTTGTCGGCAGTTGCCAGCAATTCATTATTATCAACCTCATAGGCAATACCTCCAAACAAGGCAATCAGCGATGGTTTTTCGGCAGTAAATCTTGATGCTTGTGCCAGCATGGCAGTAGTGCTTAGCTGCACCAATTGATATCGGTCAGAAAGCAACTTTTTATCGGAATCGACAATAGCAGCAAATGCAATTTGATGCAGCGTACCCGAAGGAGAATAATATACAGTGCTTCCGTCTGCAACCAAATGCTCGATTGGTTTCCATACCAGTTCATACAATCGTTTGCCATAGTCAATTTCGGGCCCGCCCTGATAAAATATTGTGATACCACGATAGAGGTTGTTAACCAATTTCATATCCGACGACGACAACAGCAGGCTATCGAGTTGCTGTTGCTCAAACAATCGCACCAATTGCGGATATACATCGCCCGGGCGCAAAACCAAAGCCACATACAAGGTTTTTCCGGTTTCTACCTCATCGATTAAATAGTTAAACGATGCGAATTCCACAGCAACCTCGCCTTGTTTTAGTTTTTTCTGCACATCTCCCCATTGTACATTTCCCAACAGGCTCGATTGTTGAAAGGCAGCCGAAAGACTGTTGAGTTCTGCTTCAAGGACTTCGGCTTGCTGTTCACTGTTTTTTAGGTCAGCGATTCTGGAGCCAACCGGTTGTGCATATTGTTTTGCTATGCTTTCGCGAATAGCTTGCCACTCATCATACTTCTTTACAATTCGTTCGTCGCCGCTTTGCAGAATTGAGCGTCGCATTTGAATACCCGATTGTAGTATCATTCCCTTGGTCGATAATTCAATATTGTACACGTCGGCTGCCAACTCAGGCATTTGCACTGAATAGTCGCTAAAGAAACTACGATAGGTATTAAAGTTACCCGAAATACTTTTCGCGAAGTCTTCTTTTTCATTTTCCGACAAAAAGGCAAAGTTTCGTCGGATATTATCGTAATTGTTGCGATATGCTTCGCGATACACAGGGACTGCAACATCAGGATTCTTCATTTGACAATGCAGGCGGGCAAGATTCATTAATGCCACCGAGTAATACAAATGGTCGGGACCTACCGATTGCATCATATTCTGTTTTACTTCCTCGAGCAGTGGCAGTGCTTCGTTTAGCCGGCCCATTACCTGAAGTAAATTGGCAAGATTGTTCAACCTCAACCCGTAGTAGGAATGGTTTTTACCTAAAATTCTTTCGGCATGTTCAACCGATTCACGATATAAGGGTAGTGCTTCGCTAAACCGCCCCAAATCCTGATAAATTCCGGCCAGATTATTTAGAAATGTGCCATACTGCCAGTGATTTTTGCCCATAGTTTTTGTTGCAACGGTGATAGCTTCCTCAAAATAAGGCAAAGCATTGCTATATTGTTCAAGCCCCTTATAGAGTAAGCCGATATTACTGAGATTAATCCCATAGCTAAAATGCTCCTTCCCAACCGAAACCGCAAAATTCTCGTGAGCCATCAGATAATATTCAAGGGCCTTTTCGTATTGCCCCAGTGTTTGATACAAATTTCCGAGATAATCGAGGGTAACACCATAATTATAACTGTCGGGGCCATCGTTTTTACCGAAATTGGCCAGTGCATTCTGAAACATTGGAAGCGCCTTGTTATAAATGCCCATATTATAATATAACCTCGCCAGATTATTAGAAACCACTCCAAAAAAGATGTGATCGTTACCATAGTATTTTTCAACAAGCTCAAGGCACTGTTCAAACACAGAGGAAGCAGTAAGATATTGATTCATGGTTTGCGCCAACAACGCAATCTTGTTTAATCGGAATAAATAATCAGAATCTTCTTCTCCATGCAAATCTTTAAACAAATTGGCCGATTCAGTATAACATTTTAAAGCTTTTTCGTAGTCTTTTATCTCTTCATACATGCTACCTAAATTATTCAGACATTGCTCATACTTAACCGGATTGTCGGCCTTAAATCGTTGCCTTATCTCCAATTCCTTTTCGAGGTAGTACACTGCCGAATCGGCATTTGAATTCAAGCTGTGCATATAAGCCAGCATTAATACCTTATCGGCATACAACTCTGTGTTGTTTCCTTCTTCGGCCTCAACAATTCGAAGTGTTTGTTCGGCATAAAAAACAGCCTTGTCAAATTGTTTTTTTTGCTGATACTCATAACGCAGCGAATCAGATTCGCGCCATGTTTGTGCTGTTGCAAGCCCCGAAATCAACAATGCGATTATACAGGTAGCACCAAATAAGAAATATCGTTTCATGTGCATGGTTTTGGGCCAGTTTTCGTAATTGTAAAAATAGTGAAATGATATTAAAATGCAAAACAATTACAGCAATAATCAGGTATGTCGAATCAATTGTTTGTAATACGTAATGAACCTAGCTCCCGAACCAGTTTTTTCCAACATCAACATTTCCGCCCGACACGATAATGCACACTTTCTTATTTATAAACAAGTCTTTGTTTTCGAAAATACAAGCCAGAGGCACTGCCGACGATGGTTCCACAACAATTTTCATACGTTCCCACATTAGCTTCATGGCATCAACAATAGCCTGTTCGCTGCAGGTAACAATTTCGTCAACATACTGCATGATAATCGGGTAATTGCGTTCACCAAGAGAGGTAAGTAACCCATCGGCCATAGTTTCCGGATTCACCGACGGCAACCATTGTTTTTGCCTGAAAGAGCGAAATGCATCATCGGCACCTTTAGGTTCGGCAGCCACAACACAAACTTGCTGCAAACTTTGTTTGGCTGCAATGGCAGTACCGCTAAGTAAGCCGCCGCCACCAACAGGGGCCATAACAATGTCGGGCGGTTCAGTTTGTTGTAATGCTTCGAGGCTTGCTGTGCCTTGGCCTGCAATAATTGTATAGTCGTCGTAAGGATGTATGAATCGGGCACCTGTTTCGGCCATTACGGCTGCAGCTGTTTCTTCGCGAGCAGCCAATGTGGGTTCGCAAAACCTGACAATGCCGCCATAGCCACGAACAGCGGCAACTTTTACAGCCGAAGCCGTACGAGGCATCACAATATAAGCGGAAATGTTTCGCTTTTGTGCTGCCAATGCCAAAGCCTGAGCAAAATTGCCCGATGAATGGGTGCAAACGCCCCTATTTACTTCGGCATGAGTAAGGCTGAAAACCGCATTGCAGGCTCCGCGATATTTGAATGCTCCCGCTTTCTGAAAGTTTTCGCATTTAAAATACAAATCGGCAGCGGTAATGGCATTCAAACTACGGTTGGTAAGCACAGGTGTTTTATGAATATATGGGGCTATTCGCTGTTGCGCTGCAACAATATCTGACAAATTTATCATAATTCGAACAATTCAGGATTCAGTGCATCGGGATAATGGCTAATCTTGTGTTGATTGTTTTCGACTACCACCGTGAACACATCGAAGCGAGCCGAAAAATCATCGGGAAAGCTTTGCAGAAAGGCATCGGCCGCTTCGAACAACAGTTTTCGTTTACGCAGATCTATCGATTCTTCGGGCGATTTCCAAAGCGACCCCGAACGGGTTTTCACTTCGACAAATACCAACATTTTATCGAGCAGGGCTATTAGATCGATTTCGGCACGATGATAGCGCCAGTTTTTTTCAACAATTGTGTAGCCGGCTTTTTCGAAATATTCAGCAGCCAATTGTTCACCCAATTTTCCCGTATCGTTGTGAGTTGCCATAAAAAAGCCCGGATTACCGGGCTAAAGTAGTAAAAAGAATTTATTTTTTGGTGATTTTTGTTGTGCGGATTAAGTTACCCGATGAATAAACCCTTAACACATAAACGCCTTTGTTCCATGCAGAACAGTCGATGTTTGCTTTTTCGACCACTCCAAAGTTTTGGTCGAACACCTTTTGCCCTACCATATTAAACACCTGCACCTGCACATCGCTCTGAGCAAAAGCCGCTGCATCGATATAAATTACATCGTTGGCCGGGTTGGGATATATCAGTTGATTTGAAACCTGCCGCGAAGGCACCGAAACATTGTTCACCACATAGTTTACTATAATCCACGATTCGTTGGTGGTGCCGGCCACATAAACATAATATTTCACTGTGGTGGTTCCTGCCAATCCCTGACAGTGGTAATGCGCACCGAAAGGCTTGTCAGACGGAGTACTTGCCCCGGCGGCCAGTGTATAAGTAGTGGGGGCAACAGTATAAGTATCGTCGTAACATGAACCGTTCCAGCAAAAGTCGTTAATTGTTCCGGGAACGGCACTTATAACTTCTTTACGGCAACTCACTACTAAAGTTGAATTACCCGAATTGTGCACCGATAAATCTATTTGAGCCGAAAACCAGTTTAAGTTAATATCGCCTTGCAAGGTAATTGTTTGTCCGTTCAGCACATTGCCGTCGTGGTCTTTAAAAAGCAGTACCCCCTGCGAAAAACCCTGACACAAAAAGTACAGAACAAAACTTGTAAAAAGAAAAAACTTCTTCATAATTATTTTTTTACAAATTTAGCACATTTATGCTTTGTATCAAAAAACTACTGTGCCAAATAACTGCATTTAGCCAATTCTCTTTTAGATATTGTATAAAAACATTTTTAAAATTGTAAATCCAATGAAAACAACAGTTATTATTGCACTAATAATTAATTAAAACTAATACTATATGAAATATCCATGAGCGAATAAAAATAAGCACACCAACCGCGATGAATATTTACCTTCGTAGCAAACTTAATTGCTATGACAGAGATAAAATTTCCTCAGGTTGTAAAGGTAGGCTGTGGTCT